>Ga0247837_1003273_pt1 | contig 28696 bp, 23 predicted proteins | sample LaCtaG_2_FD_187115 | JGI IMG/M metagenome (GOLD analysis project Ga0247837, IMG submission 187115) | Freshwater microbial communities from meromictic Lake La Cruz, Castile-La Mancha, Spain - LaCruzMarch2015_14.5m | ecosystem: Environmental > Aquatic > Freshwater > Lake | place: Spain: Castile-La...
GTCTTTTGAAGAGGCCTAAATCATTATGATTGCTATTCCTTCCAACTTCCCTGCATCATAACTACAGTTTATCTAATGCTTTGACGCTGATTTCTTCTTGGATTGCAAAAGGTACACAGTATATGTATATCGAGTTCCTATATCTGCCCCTTGGATATTTCTATGGGTAGGATGGAGGCCGGGCAACCTTTTGCATAGTCTTCGTAAGCCAGCCTACTCCTTTAATACTAGAGCAGGCCTCCCGTCTGCACTCACTATGCTTTCACCAGAGCCCAAGTGATAGTGGTCATAAGTATGAGGCTCCAGAAATCCCATCTACTTGCTTCCTGTCCTGCAAGTCCCCTAGTTAAGCAGATCACTTCTCTAGCCACTCTCTGTCACTGAATTATTCACTAAGAAGCAGCAAACCACCTAGCTGCTAGATATTTGCACTGCTGACCTATTGAATGCCCTAGATCTCATGTCTGCTATAGTGAGTCCTCCTGCCTACACTTCTTTTAAGGATCACACGCAATCCAGGCCAGGTCCTTAAGGTTCCCAGAGACCATACACATGCAGTGCCGCAATGCAAATAGGCCACACGCAAGCAGAGTACAGGAATCGAACACACTGCACCGACTTTGGCACTTTAATGTATACTTTATTGAAAGCCTTTTTGATTAAAATCGTATAAAGGAATATGGACGCCATAGGCTCACTAATAATTTCCATGCAAGAATCAAGCGAACCGCCAACTGCGGACATTCACTTATGCTACATTTGCAGGCGGTTCCTCGGCTCCACTGTATTATGTCGAGGCTGCTACCAAGTCTCCGCCCACCGCCGCTGCGCAGACATCAAAGGGCAGGACTGGAAGTGCCCCAACTGTTCCACTCACCTAGATCTCAAGGAGGTGAAGCATGAGTCTGAACCAACTCAGCTTGCACGGCCAAGTGAGAGGAAGTCTGGGTACTTACTAACAGCACTCAGCAGTATCAAATACGAACTAAATCCTGAGGATTTCGAGAGCGGCACAGTGAAGCGGGAGGAGACTTTGCCAGTAAAGGGCGTGTTTACGTTGCCTGCGGAACTGCTGAGTGCGGAGACTGTGTACAAGCGCATTCTTCTGGCCGCTGCATCCGACGACAGTTTGCTCACACTGCTAGCCACCAAGCAGTGCGAGTACGAAAGTGAAGTCCAAGACTTCGAGTCCAGAAAGACAGGTCTGCAAAGTACCAACTTAGGCGCTTCTGAGTACCGCTTGGCGCTCTTTCGCATGCAGGAGCGTCATCTCTCCGAAGTTGCACACATCAAAGCTGACCTGCTGGCACAACTTCAAAGCGCACATGTAAACGGATTCCAAAGTGTGCGCCTGCTGAAAGGCAGTTCCGCACTCACTGACCCGCCCTCTGCTGAACTCGACTCTTATCATCTCACACAGAAGGCAGTAATTGACAAACTGCTCAGTCACCTCCAGCCCACCAAGGTTAAGCCGTCGTACATCATTCCAAAGCGACACAGACAGAAACTGCGCGTGCCTGACTCGCTGGGAAGTGTCCTGCTCAACCCTTTGGCAGTGGGTTCAGTCTTTAACACTCTAGCGCGAGTCGCTACGAGGCTCAAAAGCCAGCCCTCGCAAAGTTCCTTTTCAGTGCCGCTGCTCAGTGCTCTGGTCAAGGGAGTCTTCGATGCGGCGGAAGGGCGAGCTCGCAGTTGTCCAGGCTGCTTCACTGACCCTGACCGCATAGACGCCTTGCTGCAGCAGGTCCGCAATCAGTTCCTTTAGGCCTAGCTGCTGTATTGCCACAGCGTTTCCCTGCGGTACAACTTCACTTATATGCGAGGGCGAGTATTTAGCTAGCGGTCGTACCTCATCATCATATCCATGAACTCGTTAAAGTCAATCACGCCGTCTCCGTTCTGATCCACCTCCTTGACGATGTCTTCCCAGACTTCCTCACTGTAATGGCGACGACCTCCTAGAAGCGTATGCAACTCTTCCTTCGAGATAGTACCGTTTCCGTCTAAATCGAAGGCGTGGAAGGCGGCTTCCATGTGCTCTCTACTCAGCATCTTCTGCCGGTTCATTGTGGCGATTGCGAACTCAGTGTAGTCGATTTCCCCGGAGCGGTCTGTATCCACTTCAGCCATGACTCGGTCCACCTCTGCTTCCACGTCTTCGATCTGACTGCCGAAGAGTTGCTCGAAGCCTTGGACCAGTTCTGCACGAGACAAAGTGCCGCTATGTTCACTGTCTAGACCATGGAAAATGCTGATCATGTCTGCTTTCTCAGCGTTGGTCGAGAGCTGCGAGGCGATGAAGGTGAGTGTGGCCTTCTGCAGCGTGCGCTCGACCTTGAAAGTCTGGAGGTTGCGGAAGATGGCGGAGGCAGCAGTGGAGTTGAGCTGCTGGTGCGAGGCCTGGTTGAGCCAAGGGTGGCTGAGTGCTTCCCGGGCACTGGGTCTGAGGCCGGGGTCTAGATTCAGCATTTGTGTGACCAGGTCTTTCACGTCTGCGGAAATCTCATCCCATTCTGGCGAGGGGAAGCTGAACTTCCCTACACTCACCTTCTTCAGGATCTGCTCATCGCTGTTGCCGCCGAAAGGGGGAAAGCCACACAGCAGAATGTACAGGTTCACGCCTGCGCTCCAGATGTCACACTTCTCGTTGTACCGCTTCCGCAGCACCTCGGGGGCGATGTAGTAGGGAGTGCCGAACTTGGCAGTGAGCGGCTCTTCAGCAGTGAAGAACTGCGCAGTTCCGAAGTCGATCACCTTGATTGCGGAGTTCGCAGTTGCGGACTCGAATAGGAAGTTTTCCGGCTTCAGGTCACGATGCACTACACCGCGCGAGTGGCAGTACATGATGCAAGAAAGGATCTGCTTCATAATGTTGGCCGCCAGTGCCTCGCTGAAGAAGCCGGCGTTGATGATTCGGTCGTACAGCTCTCCGCCTGCGCAGTACTCGGTGATGAGGTAGTAGTTCTTGTCATCTTGGTAGAACTCGAAAAGCTTGAGGATGTTGGGATGGTCCAGGGCTCGCAGGACGGCCACTTCATTGAAGAAAGTCTGCTGCTCCTCAGGAGTGCGCAGCGACTTCTTGTGAATGGTCTTGACTGCCCGCACCTCCCCAGTCACTCGATGAGTAATCTTGCGTACACTGCCAAACGCTCCATCCCCCAGCTTGTTCCCTATGCGATACACGTCTCTGATAGCCCCCACCCGCTCCTTCACGAAGTCACCACTTGTCACCACTATGCGACTGGACTCCATTATAGTACTCAACTACCACTCGGAACGGGTTTCCGCTTAGAGGAAGTGTTAGCTACTTGAAGTAAGCGTTCTTGTCGAAGTTTGCGAAAGGCGAGTTCTGGATCTTGTCCTGGGCGAAGACAGTCTGGTCACTCAGCAGCTTGATTATTGGCTCTACCTCTGCTTTGACGCGCTCTTGCCAGGCGGGCCAGGCGTTCAGGTCGCTCATGAGCTTGGCGTACTTCGCGTTGATTCCTTTTTCTAAACTGGGGAAGCCCCACTTGAGGCTCTGTACCGCCGAGTGAGTGATTCTGCGGAAGTACAGAATGCGCTTGATCTCGCCTACCAAGTCCTTCACCTCTTTGCAGAAGGTCTTCAGGTCATGCCAGTCCTGCAGCTTCTTCACTGCCAAGTTGTAGTCCTCCAGCTCGAACTTCGACAGGCGAGAAGTGTCGAACTTCCAATGCTTCACAATGTAGTTCAGGAACAGTGCTTCTTCATAGAACAACGCATAGGGAGTGCCGTGGTCTCCGCGGGCCACTGGGTAGTAGAGTATCGCCCTGCGGTTGAACTTCACGAAGAAGGGTGTAGACACGTAGCGCTCCATCGCCTCGTCTAAATGCCGCAGAGCCCCAATCACTCTCGTCTTCTGGTAGTTGAACTTCCAGCTAGCCAGGTGGGACAAACAGTCCTTCGCACCTCGAGCCCAGCATGCCAGGGCCATTTTTACAACTAATGGTAGCCGCAGTCCCAACAGACCGGGCACTTTTGCCCCGTTTTCCCGAGACCGCGGAGAGCTTTGGACGTCTAGAGCGGCCTTGCATTGAGGCAGCGTAGAGCGTCCGCACATACATAAATGCTTGCTTCTTTGGTGCAGGCGCAGGGTGGGCAGCAGAGTCTGAGACTCGACTTGTGGCGCAGCACTGGGTTCTCTGCAGAGGATCAGACCTTGTTGGAAGGCTGCATAGCCCTGCAGACGCTCTCGATGCGAGGGTGCGGACTGCGGAGTTTGGAGCGCTTCCCCGCCCTGCCCAACCTGCTGTGTATGGACCTGAACTATAACCAGATCAGTGGCGGCTTGGAAGCCCTCGTCCCGCTGCGTTGTCTAGTCAGTCTGAGTCTTGCAGGCAACCCACTGCACTCTCCCGCCCTACTCGCTCCTCTAGCCGCACTCCCCCGCCTCACCTCCCTGGACCTCTCCGCCTGTCCTCTCACTCAACTGCAGAGCTACCGCAAAGAAGTTCGAGACCTGCTGCCAGCACTCGAAGACTCCGCCTCCATGTCCGAGGACTCAGACTCCCTGGACGAGGACGAAAGTGAACAGGCGGAACTAGAGCAGATGCTCGAGACAGAGGAAAGCTGTTTGCTCGAGGCCTCTGATAGCGAGGAAGACGAGGATTTGTCTCTCTAACGGTACACAAACTGACGTTGCTTGCCTGGACTGGTCGCAGGGGAGACGCCGAGTCGACCGAAGGAGGCTTGCGGCTTGAGGCCTCTGGGGGAAGGTTCTGGAGTGGCATTGGCTGATTTGGCTTGAGAGGTAGAGCCTGTGCGCTTGTGAGTCGGTGCGTCCACTCGAGATATCACCACTTTCAGATGAGGTTTGGACTTCGCAGCCGCCACTTCATAGCGGTACTGTTCTGCCTTGGCAGGGTCTCTGCACCACACAGCCACAGAGTAGATCTGCAAGAAAAGCAGGCGAAGATGCGAGGCTTGGTTGAAATGGCTGAGCCGCTCAATGTAGGTGAGAGGAATATCAGCCTGCAGCCGAGTGACCCAGGGGTGGCGCAAAGCCTCCTCGGCTGAGTATCGGTCAATAGCACTGAGACTGACCATCCGCAAGTACAGGTCTTTTGCAAGTGGCGGGAAGTCGGCTGGGAACTCCCACTGCGGGTTTCTGAGTCTACTCAGGTAGTTCTGCACGTCGTCCTCAGGCTGCAGCAAGGGGTGGTGTCCTGCCACTAGCATGAAGAGCAGCATGGCGCAGCTCCACACGTCCACTGGTCGGGCGTAGGGCTGGCTGGCGGCCTGCTCGGGAGCCATGAAGGCTAGAGTCCCGCAGCTGCCGCGCATGCTCTGTCCCCATTTCTGGTCTTCGAACTTCTCACTAAGTCCGAAGTCCGTGACCTTCGCGTTGTGCAGAGACCCTGCGCACTTGAACAGGATATTGTCCGGCTTGAGGTCTCGATGCACTATATCCCGGGAGTGCAGGTAGGCCACAGCCTCTAACACCTGCTGCATCACCAAGGCGCAGTCCTGGTCACACAGACGTCTGCAGGCCAGGATTTCCTTCAGCGACCCGCCCTCCATCAGCTCCATCTCAATCAGCACGTGTGTGGGCAGTTCTACCGCTCTGCGGAACTCCACGATGTGCGGGTGGCTGATTTCCGCGAGCAGGTGGGCTTCTTTCAGTGTGGCTTCCAGGTCTGTGCTGTGTTCGTCCTTGCTGAGCACCTTCACTGCGCAGGGCAGGCCTGTCGTTGTGTCCTGGCACTCGTAGACGTACCCAAAGGCGCCTTGGCCCAGCAGACGCTGCGGTTTATAAGGATGACCATTCCTGGGAAATGCCATATTCTAACTAAACTTCTTTTGCGCAATTGGACAGTATAAAGTAAAGAAGTACTTTATGCTATTACTGCCCCATGTACTTCTTGACCTTCGGAACTCCCTTCTTGGCATACACTAGTGCAGCAGCTCTTTCGCGAATATCGCGTTTCCAGCTTTCCTCCTCCTGAGAGCTGTGACCAGCCTGGACAGGCCGAGTACCGTAGCCAGCCTTGACAAGTCTACTACCGAGGCCATGCATAGGAACTTTGACAGAGAGTGTGGTCATGCTGCGGTTAAATTGCACAGAAGTCATAGTCTTGCTTTTGCGCAGTTCTCGGCTGTGAGCAGGCGGCTTGTGAGCTAACTGTTGCTCCAGGTTGTCCCAATACCTGCGGTTTTCCATGTAGCTGTGAGGCATTGCTTTGTGTCGAGAGGCCGGAATAGCCTCCGTTTCGTCAAGGTTGGTAGAAGCAAGGGGAAGGCTGGGCAGGCTGTCGGGCACTGTTGGCTCGAGTGGCTTTCTTCGGATCACTTGAATGCTGCCCCCGCCAGATACTCCTCTGGTGACCAATTGGTAAAGGCCCAAACGAAGAGGTAGCTTGGCACCCATACCTGTGCTTTGCCTCTGAGGGGACTCGGCGCTAAGGAACGGGTCTGAGGGCGAAGCCTTGGGCGCTCGCTTCTTGGAGAACTCATAGGGGCCGTGCTGATGCGGTCCAGACTTTGACTTCTGTGAATAAAGGTCGAAGATAGAGGCCATAATGTTTAGTCTGCTAGGTCGCGCTTTCTCTGCTCGCGCCAAGTTCCTGCTGATGGGGTCTGGCAGGGACCGACTGGGCATTGTTAAGGACGTGACCGGGGTCATTTACAGCCTCAACGGCAATGTGTTGGACTCTCGCATGACCAAGTTGGCTGGGGAGTTCGGACTCATGATGCTCGTCACGATCCCGACAGACAACATCGAAGCCACGAAGAGGACGCTGGAAAGCAAGGTGCAGCAGTACGGCTTTCAACTAAACACCAAAGAAGTGACAGATTCGCAGTCCGCCTTCAAGGTGGAAGACCACTACAGCTGCAGCATTGTCCTGCAGGGCGCTGACCACCCTGGCATCCTGCACCACCTCACCCACTTCCTCACCTATGTAGGCGTCAACATCTCCACCATGCACACTACGCATGAAATCGCTCCTATGGGCGGCTCAGTGCTCTTCCGCCTGGAGGCGGAGGTCCAGGTGCCTTCGCTCATCAGCTTCGACAACCTCGCTAACAAGCTTGCGGATATCGAGCAGAAGGAAGGCGTCTCGATCACTCTGAAAAAGGCAGAGTAAGTAAGGACTAAGATGAGCGAAGTAACCTAGTTACCAATATAGCGCTCCGGGGCTCTGTTTCTAGGAAGCTGTGCCAACACTGCCAGCTCCTCTCTATTTCCAGCAAGCTGGTCTGCCAGTTCTGAGAGAGCCTCGAGGGAGACTGTCAGCAAGCCTCCTGGAAGTGCTTTGGAGGCCTTGTGAAGAAAGTTCTGTTGAGTGGTTGTGAAAGTTTGCAATTGTCTGGCAATACAGTAATTCTCCTTTGTGAGTACTGTGCCGTCCCAAGAACTGCGATTGTTCAGGTAGCTTTAAGGCAAGGGGAGGTTTCGAACTTCAATAATTCAGAGGGTTCTCTACTTGCCTTCTAAGAGCATTGGTCAATAGAGGCTATAATGTTCAGTCGGTTGAAACGCGCCTTCTCTTATCATGTCTATTACCTCCTGAAGGGTTGCGGCAGGGACCGATTGGGTATTGCCAGTGATGTTGCAGAGGTCATTGCCAGCTACCAGGGCATCGTGGCGGAGTCTCGCATGGTCAGCGTGGCTGGGGAGTTCGGACTAGTGATGCTGGCCTGGATTGGCACAGACAAGCCTGAGGTCACCAGGCTGGAACTGGAACGCAAAATGATGCAGTACGGCATTCCACTCAGTATCAAAATCAAAGAAATGAAGGAAGAGGATGAAGTTAGTAAAACTGATTTTGTGCAAAAGAATGATGGCTACTACAACTGCAGTCTCATGCTGCGCAGCGGAGACAACCCCCAAGTCCTGTTCAACACTCTCCATTTCCTCACCAATATGGGCATCAAGATGTCGACCATGCACACCACTGAGGAATTTTTACATGTGAATGGCACTTTTTTCCCCCGGCGGCGACTGGAAGCTGAGATTAACGTGCCCTCGATTATCAACTTCGACAGCCTTGCCACCAAGATCACAGATTTCGAAAAGAGCGAAACGGTCTCCATCACTCTGAAAAGGACAGAGAGAAAGGAAGTGTTAGAGTGAGCGAAGCAGTTTAGACACTAATTCTGCAGCGTTCAGATTCTCTGCTTCGGGAAGCTGTGTCAACACTGCTACAGCCTCTGGACTGAGTCGCTCGCCCAAAAGCCACTCCATTTCCTGCAAGCGACTTTGCCAGTCTTGAGAGAGGGACTCCACCGAGACTTTGCTACGAGCAGCGAGTGTCCTAGGAAGCACTACAGGGGTCTTGTTGGGAACAGACGATGGAGTCTCGTCCTTGCATTGAGTAATTGCCTTCAAATAACCTTGCTGAGTGGTTGTTAGGCGCTGGGCAAAACCTTGCATCTTTTTGAAGGATATTTGCCATTTGTTTTGCAACACTTCGATTCTTCTTTGGGAACGAACTTCGAATTCTTCAAGCAATCGGTTGTGCAGCCGCACTATCGCGGCTATATTTCTCTGCAGTTCTTCCTGAAGTTGTGTCTGTGCAGCCTGGAGCACAGACTTGCGAACCGCCTCCACTCTGCCCTTCCAGCACAGTTGTTCCCATCTCTCAATTGCAGTTAGAACTACTACGGCTGTGCGTCCCTCCAGAATAAACGCCTTCATTGCTATCCTTTCCCCTAACTGTTGGATGTCACTCAAAGTCTGCTCCTCCACAAGGACAACAGTCACACCCTCACTTCCCAAAGTAGTCTGTAAGGCTGTAGAAGGACTGTGGCTCCAGTGGGTGTCTTCTATAGGGGTACATCTGGTGAAGGCCTGTAGACTCCTGGCTGCAGCCATACAGTTCGAAGCGGCCAATAGACGAGTAATAGGCTGCATCTCTCGAAGCTGAGCGGCCAACAAGTCTCGAGTGATAGAAGAAAGCGGACACCTTACAAGCACGACTGCCATTTCTATAATCTAGCCTTCCCCTAGCAGACATTACACATCTCTGCTCTAGACTTGCCGTTGGGCTTTCCTAATAGACATATTCAGTAAGAAGATGGGGTGCGGCAGCATGTCTCGTATGCACATGGAGCATCAAGCGCTAGTGCAGCAACTCAATCAAATCCAGCAAGAGAAAGAGTACGTTTCCTCTGATCGACAGGCTCTCAACCGCGAGGTGGAGCAACTCCGCTCACACGTGTATCAAATGGCCGGGGAAAACGAAGCTTTAAAGCACACAGTGGACAAAGTAGTGACCAATGCTAACCCTGAGATGTTTGGCGCTCACCAGGGCATGGACGAATTGGTGGCGAATTGGATGGAAATGGACCTACGCGATGGAGATGAACTGCTAGCGGCTTTAGCACGCGTGTATCCTCCGAGCGAACAGCAAGTTCAGAGCATGTTGGGACTCTCTGCCCAGTTGCGCCAGTATGAAAGTTCCCTGCAAGAGCACTGCGCGTACTTCTCCGCCCGCTTTCTGCTGTACAACAGTATTTGGGCGCAGGTGTGCAGTGTGCACTTCGCAATGGACGAAAGCTTCCAAAGGATCCGGGAAGGCATAGCCGTGTCCCTACAAGGTGTGGAGCCTATTCTAGGCAAGAGGTCAGAGCCAATGGAGCAACTGCGGGGGCGAGTAAGATCCCTTTTCAAACTTGAGTACGGAGAGTTTATGGACGAACAGAAACGCATAACCGCTGAGGTCGCGAACATCAAACTTGAGCATGCACACAAACTGCTGGGTGAGAAAGAAGCAGAGAAGCAGGCTTTACTGCACAAGGCGGAGACAGAGTTGAAAGCCCTGAAGGCGAAACACCTCCTCGAGTTGCAAGCGAAGGATCAGACTCTGCAGAGACTCAGGACTGAGCACGCTAGGAAGCAAGAAGCATTCTGCACTGCAATTAGGCAGGAAGTGGGTGCAGTGCGAGAGGAAGCCAGAGTCAGCCTAAGCAGCCTGGCTGCTTATCAGAAGGAAGTGGCAGACACTATCAAACAGCTGTGTGAGCAGATCACTAAGCAAGGTGAGCAAAGCACTCAACATCACTTTTCTCAGGTAAAGGGACTGGCAGACTTGCACCAAGCCCAAAAGGTCAAGTACAGGACTCAAATGCGGAGGAGCATTGCTCAGCTTAGAACTCAGACAGAACAGGTTTCTACAGACTTTCGCAGTTTCCTGGCAATTTGCAGCACTCAGCTTCTTCACATTTGCTCTGAAACTACTGCATCACATCTGCGAGAAAAACGACGGATTCGGCTTCTGGCGAAACGCGAAGTAAAAGCCACTAAAGCAGAAGTAGTGCAACTTTGCACAGAAATTCAGAACTGGCAACTCCAACTCCAAAGCACCATATTGTCTCGACTGGTCTCAGACCACGAAGAAGTACTGCTGAGCGAAAGGGCGCGTGGCCGAGAACGCTCATTAATGCAGGCGGAAGACTCTAAAGGTCTGTTGAGCAGGGCGGAATGGCTTGAGGACCTGAGACTAAAGAGACAGGCGGAGTCCTTGCAGGGCTTACTGGAGTCGCACCTAAAGACCAGAAGTTCTTTGGAAACTGCTCAGATGCAGACTATTCTGACTGAACTGGCCAGACTGCCCTTCCCACTGCCTACCCTCGCTGTTTCCAGTCTCACCCAGCCGCCATTGGTTGAAGGCAGAGGAGAGGATATGTGCCGTGCTTCTCTCATGGCTCTGCAAGCCGGCCTGGAAGCAACTCATAGTGCACAGGAAAACTTCTTCCAGCTGATCCACGGACAAATGGGCACATTGGTGGCTCGCTGGCTTGATACAGAGGCTGAAGGACAAGAAAAGGGGAGAGAACTTCAAGCCCTTCAAATCACTCATCAATCGGCTTCCACTGCTCTTGCGCAGGAAACTACTGATTTGCGCACTGCGGTGGAGCTGAAGGACCAGTCTATCGCTGAGCTCACTCAAGAAATAGAGCTGTTTCGGGAAGAGCAACTTCGAACAAGTCGTCTCCGAGTCCACCGTCGACTATTCCAGGACTTCAAAGCGAGATTAGGAGTGCTCAAACGTGGCTTTCTAGTAAGGTGGCGTCTACGAGTACAGCCAGGGTTCATACCGCCGCCCACACCCCCGCCCCCTCCAGTCGACTTTTCCGACTCCGAGGACGACAGCGAACTCGACCAAATCGAGGAATTCATCAGAGCTGAAAAGCAGCAGGCGATGGAAAACAACGCCTTAGTCGAGGCCTACAGCAAGGCAGGAAAGCAGGAAAAGCCGCTGGCCAGTGCACAGGTGCTCAAGTTCTTCGAGGAAATGATGGACCGAAAGTACGACGCAGACCTCAGCGACATGAAAAACCAAAGAGCACTGCGCACCTTGCCGGACTTTTTCCTCGAACATCTAAGTCGCACCTTTGGACTGAAGAAACTGGCTATTAAGATGCTTTGCCAGGTGATGCCTTCGCTTGAGACTATGCATACTGAGGGGCAGCCCGCCTCCATCCTGGCCTGTCGGCTGGTTCAGCTGTACCACCCTGACCCGGTGCCTTTCGCATTGGCAGTCTTTCTCACCAGAGTGAGAGTCGAGTTCACCCCTTACACAGAGAAGTACCAGAAGGACAAGGAAGTCAGAGACTCTCGCAGAGGTCTAAAGACCGCCAAAGGTAAAGACAAAGGCACCAATGCGGGAGGCGGGGAAGCCTACTTACTGGACGTAATGGGCTATGTATACTCACTTTTCGAAAATGACCGCAGAAGTGGAGAGCAGCTGCTTCGTCTGCTGCAGCCTGAAAGTGTGGAGCTGACAGACTACGTGCTGTTCCGTCTCTGTCACAAGATGGCGAAGTTGGGGCTGAACACTGATGGGATTTTCGGCATGCTGGACAGAGACGGCACAGGGTCTGTGTCGGAAGTGGAGTTTGTGAGGGGTGCGCGGAGAGGACTCGAGCTTTGGATAGCTGCGGAAGACCTGTCTCGGACCTATCAATGGCTGGCAGCAGGCGCAGCCCAGCTCTCCAAAGAAGCCTTCCAGTCGAAGATAGTGTTCAAGACCTACTTGGACAACACTCACAGCGACCTATACATTGCCTCTCGCTGTCGCTTTCTACTCAGTCTGGTCGAAGTCTACCACACTCGACAAAAGTACGACGGCGCTTTCGCCAAAAATCTGATGGGCGGGCAAAAGGCTTTGACCTATGAAGGGTTCCAGGAGCTGCTGCGCAAGTTAGAGCCAGGCCTGGAGGAGGCCAAACTTGCAGCTTTGCATCGAGAAGCACTGAGCCTGTCTTCGGACTCAGATCAGATTAGTCTCGCTGCCTTCGTCAGAGTGATGCTGCGGCATCCCATGGGACAGCTGAAGTCCAGTCCTTTCTGTACGTCTTATTCAGACATGAAGGAAATAGAAGCCGGCCAGTCACTACCCGCTGCAGAGGAAGTGAAAAGTGCCAATTCCACTCCCTCCCCTCAGCCAGGCCGAAAAGCAACCACTCGTCCCTCCTCTCCTGAAACGCCCGCGAAGAAGGGCGGCTCGAGGCCTGCTTCCCCAGTGAAAGGCCTGCGCAAAGGCAAGTAGATTAATTGTATGCAGAAGAAAACCCCGGACTCTGTGTCCGCGCTGTTATCTCGCCTGCGAGAAGCCAGCACAGCTCCCAGTTCCCTGGGCTTGACTCTCCGCAGGCCTGTTCCCTTCCTGCCCCTGCCTCAAAGTCCCAGCCATGCTTCTAAGAAACTACTAAAGCTGCCTAGTTCGTCCCAGGTGCGCACCCACAGAAGAGCCCTGTCAGGGCTGAAAGTGAGGAACTTGTCGCCTACTCAGGGTCTGGAGCTGCAATTGCATGGACTGCTGGACCGGCTGGAGTTGGGAGTGAGGACCAAAAGACTGGCGGGAGTGCCTGTGAGGACTGTGCTGCGCAGACACAGGGACTTTCTCATTGCCAGGCGAGAGCAAGGCTTTCCTCTTGCACTGCTGAAGCGAGCAGTGTTTCAAGCCTGGCGCAGTAAAGTCCGCATTAGGTCTGTCTAGTTATCTACAAAGTCAGCCAGTCTACAGCCGAGAGACTGGCATCCAACACTTCAGGTGCATCAGTGAGTAGCAACTTGGAGAGGTGCAGTTGAGCAGGCAGGTGCGGAGCAGCAGCGCGGAGGATGCACAGACTGATGAGGGGCGCAGAGTCCACAGGCAGTTGAGTCTGTATATTGGCCAAAGCTTGTCTTCGGAAGTGGAAGTTTGCAGTGTTGGCGATGTATTGAAACTGAGCAGTGATTTCCGACAGGACGAAGTCGGAGACTGAGGCTGGAACTTGCCTTCGTAGTTCTTCTTTCCGGTCTGCAGCTGCCTGTAGTTTCTCTATGCTGGACTGCCACACTACCTCTGCAAGCGCTTCCAGCCTTTGCGCTAGTCCTGTGCCCAGCACTCTCTGCATCACCAGTCCTTCTAAGTCCCCTTTCCTCTGCTGCAGCACCAGCGATACGGTGGAGTAGAGCTCGATAGTAGCGGTAGTCAGCACTGAGCAGTACTTCAGGACCACTGTGGAACTTTCGAGCAGCAGTTGAGCTGCCTGTGAGTTATTCCGTGCTTGCAGGGCTGTTTCGCAGGGGACGGAGAAGTCCCTTGTATACTCAGACACGAAGGCTGAGATCAGGACGGCGATAGGATGTTTGAAATCGTTGAAGTCCGAAGTGAGCATATCAAACAAGTTGCACAAGTGTTCTTCCTCACTCTTCTCGAACTTATAGGCTAAATACGAACTTTCCGGACTGAGTTGCAGGAAAGACTGCCATCTCTCCGCCTTCGTATAAGTGCTTTCCTGTGCACAGGGCCAGTCCTCCAGAATTTTGAGTTCCTGCAAATACCAAGGAGATGCTCTGTAACTGTGCAAAGCAGTACTCAGTCCCTTCTTGCACACACTGTTCCAATGCTTCTGTCGCTTGGGGAGTGACGGCACTTCGGCGCCCTGCGAACACTGACATCCCATTTTAACTGTTATAGAACTAGATACACTATTTCTGCTTAGGAGGGAGTCGATAAGACTCGTCCAGGATGCCAGAGGTGTCACAGGGCGGCTCTTGCACTCGTGGCCTGTGGCTTTCCTTTGGCTTCAGTTTGACGGATTCACACACTGGGCCTAATGATGGTCTGCAGGTTAGTTCGCCGACGGAGCGGCGCTGGAAAGGGCCGGCCTCTGGAAAGAGCGAAGGAGCGGCTCGAACAGGGGAAAGGAAGCGCTTGGTGGGCAGGGGAGTGAAGTCAGGGCGGGAGCCGATAGAGTTGTGGTAGCCATGTGCAGAGGACCTGCCAGTATGCCGCAACTCCGGGATGTAGAGAGTCTCATGGCGATGCGAGTGCTTGGACTCAGAGGCCGGAGGCGGCTTTGACAGAGAGGAAAGGTCGTTTTGGGTGCTTCTCCCTCTGGGGACTGTATTTACAGTGGAGAAGGACGTTTCGGTGAGGTTGCCAGGGTACTCAAATCCGCAGAACTGGTCCTCAGGCCCAGCCTCCTCCCCCTCGCTTTCCGGGAACTGCACCAGCATGTCCGTATACTCCTTATCGAAGTTCGAACATTTCACACTCGGCAAAAAGGGGGGCGCCTTAGCCTTCATTAGCACCAGTTCCCACTGTATTTCCCTGCACCACGGGTGTTCCTTTACCTCTTCCACACCATGTGCTCCCAGGCGTGTGTTGGGGTTCTTGTCGAGGAGGCGCTGCATGAGATGGCGCACTTGTGTGGAAAGGTGGGAGGGGAAAGAGACTTCTTGGGTTTGGACTGATTGGAACATTATGGCGCGACTGGTGTTGAAGAAGGGGGGCAGGCCAGTGAGCATTTCGTAGAGAAAGGCGCCCAGACTGTAGAAGTCTAAAGTCCGCGTGTGGCCTCGGGCCGACAACATTTCCGGACTCATATACTCCGGAGACCCACAAAACGACCTCCTCACCGTAGTCTTCGTCACATTTAATTTAGAAACTCCGAAGTCTGTGAGTCGTATATGTCCCTCCCAGTCCAACAGCATATTTTCCGGCTTCAAGTCTCTATACAGAATGTTCTCCTGGTGCAGGTAGTCAAGGGCGAGTAGAACTTCGGCGAAGTAAAACTTCGCTTGTTCTTCTGTGAAATTCCCTACGTTTTGTAGATTATAGAAAAGCTCGCCGCCAGGGCAAAAGTCCAAAGCGAGGAATAGCGATTTCGCACTTTGGAAAGCGTAATGCAGGCCTACAACGAAGGGGTGCGAAACTTGCTTCAGCACTGCCAACTCAGTGAATGCCTGGGCAGATTTGTCATCCTTCAGTAGATGCGCCTTACTCATCACTTTGATAGCATACAGACATCCCGTGTCCCGCTTCCTAGCCTTCAGCACAATCGAGTGGCCGCCCTTGCCTATGACTTTGAGGAAGTGAAAGTGACGCTGAGACACTGAGTCCCACACGTCCTCAGCCAGTATGCCTTGCACAGGCTCCTCTTCCCGCAACAAAGCACATCGACAAGCCATGGTCTGCAGCATGGTGTCCACAACGTCTTGGTCGTGCAAGGATTTGAGAGCTACCAGCGAGCCTGGACCGGGATAGCGCCGGATGGCTTCGGAAAGTAGCCAGCCACTCGTTAGCCACACATCTGGGATGGGAATACTCATGCGAGACAAACCGCACAGGACCTGGAGGTGGGTGGCGGGGGGGTGACGAGGGGCGGAGGGACTGGCGCGGGCTAGGGTGTAAGACGGAGATTGCCCCATAATATCCTTAGATTGGCCGTACTAGGAAGTAGCTGGCCAGGGCCTTGAGCACTCTGCCCAGCACAAGCAGCGGGTTGGGCGGCTCTTCTTCAGGCTGTTCGTACAGCGGTTTCTTGCGCGGTTGCGGGGTTCTGTCTCCTCCACTCCTACTTCTCACAGCCGGCGGGGACAACGGCTCTTCCTGTACCTTATAGTCGCGCTTTTCGGCTGGCGTGAGGTCGTTCCAGGCGGCAACCACCACCCGCATCACTTCTTTCTTGGAGAGCGAGGGGTCGGAGGACAGCAGTTCCTCTCGCTTCTCCTTCAGAAAGGCTAGGTAGGGCGTGCGCTTCCGCTCGCTGCTATCTCGGGAGCGGCGGGCTTCCTCCAGTGACATTGACTTATGACTACCAGAGTAGTGCTTTAGCCACCATCAGAAGGACGTTAGGTGGCAAGCTGTCCAATCGTGGCATGTGGCGGCCTCTGCGGGTCAGCAATAGACTGGGCAGTGCCTCGCACATTCGCCCGCCCAGCGACACTAGGCTTCGACTCGGTAGTTCCTCTTCTGACCGACGCCTGTAGTCCAGCAGGTACACCAAGCCTTTTCGTCCTTCCCACATCACTCGCCTCGACCTGCTTCCCAGCTGCAGCGCCCTATTGAAGGCCAAACGCACTCCTGTCCCAGAGCGACACGAAACCCTGAAAAACGTCAATTTCGGCCTCGGCCAAGCCTTCAACAGACCCTGAATCTCCTCATCCGTCACCACCCGCTCCTCCACATCCGCCTTGTTCCCCACCAATACCGCACTATCCACTGTGTAGAGATTGCTCAGCAGCACCTGCAACTTCGCAGGCACACTTTCCCAACTGCGTCGATCATTGTAGGCAAACACAACAACTGCACAGTCCGCATTCTGAATAGACCGAAGTCTGCATGGAACTCTAAGTTCCAAATCCTCATCTGTGAGTGAGTCCATAATGACCGCTTTTAGTGCATGGGCAGAGTCTCCAAATTGATATAGCATTAGTGGGGATGAGACTGAGGGGGTGTCTTGGAAAACACCGTGCACTTGATAGAGGGCGAGTGAGGTTTTGCCCACTGCGGGACTGCCCAGCAGCACCAGCTTCACTTGGGGACTGTGGTCCACTGCAGGTCGAGATGCGGCTTTGCCCATATATATGGAGGAAAGGAGAAGGAGGGAAGGACTGTTTACCCTGGTAAATGCGGAACTGCCTCTAAAGGCCCGAGAGCCTTTGTTAGTGCACAGACTTTTGCCTTGCTTCGGCCTGACTCGGACCAAAATGACCCACTCCCAAAGGTCTGTTGCCCGACCGAAGCTGCGAGGCTACGAACTGCTCACTAGTCCTTTGTGTCAGTCCCAATACACTAAATCAAGCCTACCGCTCCGAAAACAGAGAGAAGCCCTCAGACCAGGACTGACCACGAAATCCGTGGGCAGGCTGAACAGACGGAAATCAGGCACTATAGGAAAGAGTCCCTGGGAGGTGCTAACCGTACTGAACTCCTACAGAGAAGCCACACATCTACTCACTCCTACTTAGCACACTATTGTCGTCTTCGCACTGTCGGTGTGAAGATAGCATGGATCCGTATCTCCGCTTCCTGATCCACTAGGCGGCCTTCACTCAGAGTAGGCATAGGCCGAAGTTCTCCGTCGACAGGCCGCTCACTGAGTAGGCCTAGGTCAGAGAGCGCCCGGCCTAGGCGGTCTGCCAGGATAGAAAGTTGTTGGGCCTGTTTGAGGTGACTGAGTGCCGAAGGGGACAGGTCCGGCGCTTCATCGGAATCAGACAAAGGCTCGAAGTCGTCCTCGTATATATCCTCTGATGTATTGGGCGGGGCTTCTGCACCTACCGCCTGGACGTCCATATACACTGCTAGTAGTGGAGTGAGGGCATGGAGGAGTGCACTTGCATGCTGGATGTACTCTGCCACCTCCAACAGAGTCTCATGTCCACTGAACACTTCCGGGGAAAGGACCAGGGGAAACGGGGATTGGACGGGACTATCGAGGTTCTGCTTGGTGTAGGAGCGGAAAGGCTGAATTCGAGCGGAAGCCGCAGAGATCCATTCGTCCCACTGAGAGGGCCATTCGTTGTAGTGGATTAGCACGTAGTCGGTTTCGTGGCGCTGCTGGGAGGAGAGCACTTGCGCTTCGAGCCAGGTGTCTACTGTGTCGCGCACATCCACCCATTGGCTCACTACCAGTTTCCTGCGCTTCCATAGGAAGAGCTGGTCCTCTGCTCTCCAGTATAGCGGCCGGTTCCTGATCTCCACCAAGCCCTCCACCGTCATCAAATTCTGCCTCACAGCTTCCAACTTCAGTGTCTGACTGAAGCTCCTTCTCTGTCGGCGTCTAGCGTTTCTGCTGAGCAGCACTGCTGAGGGTAGCGAGTTTAACAGACTCTGCAGCCCAAGGAAGGGATCCGGCCTCAGGTCTGTCTCAGTAACTTGACTCGCCACATCCCTCGGCTCTAGCCTGTTTTGCGCCACTTGCAGCACAAAGCCCGGTTCGAGCTTGGCGGTTTCCACAGTGTCAGAGTCCCTCAACACCTTCCCTTGGCAAATGAGCTTCTGCTCAGGCACTGGTACTTGCAGGTGAGTCTCTATGTCGTCCTTAATCTGCCTGATGGTAGTGCTGGGAGTCACGGAGATATCTACTTGGGTCGCAGAGAGCCGGGCTTTGATGGAAAAGACTTGGGACATTTCAATTACTAAAGACGAAAGCTGCCGTCCACGTACTTGAACAGGTCGCGGTGGGGCAGGAGATGAGTCAGCATTTGCAGACTCATGCGGTGCAGGCCCATGTGCAGCAGCACCTCCATGTCTCCCAGCATCTCTACTGGACGTTCGAACTTCACCAGCAAACTTGTGCATCCTCTGTTTGTGATAATATGCACCTAACTTGTCCTTACTGCATTGTCCGGAGTGTCTTCAGCGCCCAACACCAAGAAGGGAAACGGCAGTGTATCCGCAGTGTCTTTATTCTGTGCATTGCGATGGATCAAATGCTGCACAGCCAGGAAGCGATTTAGAATATCCGTTAATTGGCCTCGTTTATGCCGAATAGTCTCCCTCATAGCCAAAACCTCTTCCTCAAGGTCTGCAGTGTCCATCTTTTCCGTGGTGGTTTTCATGAATACGCCCCGCTCGTCCTTGTCTAATACGCCAGCGGCTATTAGCACGTTGATAGCGTCATATACTCGACGCTTGATATTCTTCTCTTCGCGAATGCGCTCGCTGCTGTTGCCGCAGGCTTCCCGGGTGAGGATCGCTGCGACTTCTTGGTAGGAGATGTTTTTGTGGACTGCGAGGATTTGCTTGACTTGGATTGTGAGGCTTTTCAGGCCGCGGGACGATTTCACAGGGTCGAAGTCACTCTCATCATCAGACAAAGATGTGACTGAGGAGGGCGTAATAAGACGACTGGCTCTGGTACTCACACTATGGTACGTACGACTGGGTCTGGGTGTGGAGAAGAGATGGCGCTTGTGCAGGGGCGTATAGAATTCATTTTCCCTCACTTCGCCGTAGGCAGAGTCGATGCCGATTTCGCTGCTTTGTGCGATGCGCGAGAGCTTGGTGTCCGTGTAAGTGCGCAGGAAGGAGTTGCGCAGTTCTTCGTCGTACTCGATGGTCTTGGTAGGAGTTGCGGTCACGGACGCTGCGAGCAGGCTTTCTACGTTGGAATGCGCCACCACTCCATACTCCAAACTAATGAGTTCCGCCACTCTCTCCCTATCCAGCACCGCCGCAAAGCAGTTCTTCTCCGCATTGAACCCCAAAGTCCTGTATATCTCCGCGAGTGTGACATCGCGAGTGATGCAGTAGGCATACTTCAGCAGTACCCGCTCCACACAGTGGGCGTTTTCAAGGTCTCGCTGCAGGCCTTCGATGTATTGAGGGATGCTGACCATTTCCCGCCTGGGATTTATATTCAAACCTAGGACGAAATGGATGGGAGGGGAGGGGTTAGGCCTAGGAAAGGCGTAATTTGGAGTCTATGCGAGCGGTCTCTTCGGCGACGTTGGCTTCCACCTGGAGTTTTAGTAACTTGTCGACTGGACTGGGGTAGAACACCCTGTTCCAGCAGAGTAGCGCTGCGTCGGGAATTAGAGCCAGGAAGGGGACTAGAGTGATGGCCATCCAGGACTATGTGGAACTTACCTTGGCCGTGCAGAGCAAAGCATAGAAGACTTGATTAAGTTGAGGCTGAAAGATCTGCGACACTTTGTCGAAGTTGAGTGCAAGTACACAGGCGTAGTACCCCACAATACTGCATACAGCGGTCAGCAGGTTGATTTTGTTCCAGTATATCGACTCCAGCAGTAACTTGTAGGTGACAATGTGCATTACTAGGGTGAAACTCAGGGTGGACACCCACCACAGTCCTGTATCCTTCCCATCATACCCTACCGCCCCATCAAAAGCCAGCACCGGCACCCAGTAGCAAACCAGTCCATGCCAAATCCCCAGCACCACCCACTTCCAAAACTGTCCATACGTGAAATACAGACCTCGTTGGCCTGCTCTATACGCCACTGGGTGTTTCAGCGAGTATTCACTATCCAAGTCTCTCTCGAAAATGAACGTACCCATGCAGGGCCAACTCGTCCATAGAGCATTGAAAAGCTGGGGAAGCCAGTCTGCGAAGTAGATTTGCCCACTAAAGCCGTTGAACCAGGCGAACCATAACTCGGTGAAAACAGCCACGATGTTCTTGTAGAAGTAATAGCAAATGAATACTGAAATGCGGCGGTAGCCCCAGCGGCCGTGCACCAGGAGCAGTTTCTGCAGGAAGCGGAATTGGCTGAAGGCGAAGTCGGAGGCTTGGACTGCCTGGGCGCCCTCTTTACCTGCTATTCCGACACCTATATGCGCTTCTTGGATCATACTTACGTCATTTGCGCCGTCACCGATCGAAAGAGTTATCCAACTTCCCTGCGATTTGACCAAACCGACTACCTGCATCTTCTGTGCAGGCGACACTCTGCAGCAGATGCAGGAAGCAGCGACATACCCCAGTTTGAAAAAGTCCCTTTTCATCTGCTGAGACTGGTCCAGCACCCACGCCAAAGAAGCGCCATTCACCACAATCGCCAATTTCTTGCTTTCCCGGTCCAAATCAGCCTTAATTCTATCCAAGTCATCATTCGTAGCGCCGATCAATTGGTAGATTTCCATAAGTCGCTGCAGTTCTCGCTGGAACTGGTCCTTCGTGTCCGTGCTGAGATTCAGCAATATGCTTTCCGCAGTAATCAAATTGCAGGCTTTTCCGATTTCGATGGCAGTTTCCTGCTTATCTCCAGTAAGCACCCAAACTCTGATTTTCGCTCTGATCAGCAAATCAATAGTCTCCGGCACTCCCTCTTGCAGTTTGTCCTCTATGGCTGTTGCGCCTAGGAGACTCAGGTGAGTTTCGATCTTTTCCCCGTTGGCTTCGAGCCGGACTTCTTTGTCTCTGGCAGAGGAAAGGAGCAGGTCACTGCGCTCCTCGATCCAGGCTTGGTACTCTTCAGGGCTGATTTCTCGCTGGGCCACGACTAGTGTTCTCAGGCCTTCGTTAGCGAATTGGCGAAGATGTTCGGATAAAGTACTCAATTCAGCGGGGGAAACATCCATGCGAGGAATAACCGTGGAATCCGCTCCTTTCACCATCAGTAGAATCCGTCTCGTGCCTGGTTCTCTCACGACTATAGACATCCGTCTCCTATCAGAGGTAAACGGCATTTCCGCCAGCACCGTCCAGACCTGCTCCTGTCCCTCCGCCAGTCTTACTTTGACCTGGCTATCGACTTTGTCTGAGAAGGTGAAGCCCATGTCTGCACTTCCCTGCACAAGCGCCAAATCGTCAGGCGACGGGGCTTGGTAGCGGGGTCGCATGGGGTTATGCGGGTCTGCAGTGGGAAACACTGCATGACAGATAGCCAGTTCAGTGAAGAACTGGGAAATTAAAAGTCCGTCTGCCGTGCCTTCTTCGATCTTATGGGCAGGACTACTGTCCCCTGCAATGCTGAGGATGTCCTCGTTTCTTTCCCTGCCGCCATACACGTTTTCCCCTATTGCGACTTTCTTCAGCTCCATGATGTTCCTTGTGAGAGTGCCGGTTTTGTCGCTGAACACGAATTCCACAGCACCGAGTTCCTCCACCAGGTCTGATGTGCGGCAACTGGCAGGCCGGTCGTCCTCTCGATAGTACATGTCCAAGTCTTGGTTGATGAGGTAGGCCAAAGACAGCTTCAGCACTTCCATCGCTACATACAGGGAAATTGGGATCAGATGGGAATAAGCCACTAGGAAGGTCATCACTCTGATCAAGTAGTCGGTCAGATCTGGGGTAGTATTGATACCGAGATACGTGTGATCGGACAGACTTTCGATCTGCCACTTCAGTCCGAACCCTGCATATACGAAGCAAATAAATCCTTGAAAAACGAACACAGTGACCAGCAGCAAATTCATTTTCCGCATTATATAGCTCATCTTCTGTCCCGCTTCCTTGCTGTTCATCATCACTTTCGTCTCATGTCCCGTGTAAATGACCACTCCATAGACGTGTTCAGTGTTCTTGAGTGTACAGCCCCGCAGTAGAAGCTGGGCCTGGCCGAGCGGAATCCACTGGTTCTGGTTGACCTGCAGGTTGCAATTCCACGAAAGAAGCGAAGGGTTGGGTTCGTCAGTGTTCACAGTGAAGGTCGAGGAGTACAGTTGGTCAGTGTCCCGGATTGACTTAGTGCTTTCAGGCGCTATGCGTTCCTTCAGGTTCGTTTCCCCGTCCAAATTCATAGTGTTAATGAACGCAACTCCCCGCTTGTCTGCACACGACAGCAGGACCAGGTCTGCAGGAAAGGCTTCATTTTCCCTTACTTGCAGGATGTCCCCGACCTGCACGTCCTGGAATTCCAGCTCTTCTAATCCCTTGCTGGTCACTTTCCGGGTCTTGGACTTGTTCACCTGGCGATCTTGCTTGTGCCGGAAGTAGTCCTCGTAGGCTTCTTTGAGCATCGTGAGGAAAAGGACGGAACTGAAGGTGATGACCATGGACATCGGCTTCTTGGGCGAGAAGGACATCATACTGAGGACGGAGATGATAAGAAAGTAGACGTTGGCAGCTTTGCGGAACTGCCACAGCAGGCTTTTGGGCGCCCAGCTGAGGACTGAGTATTTGGAAGTGCTGATGGCGTTGGAAGCGAACTCGCCACAGTCCAGTCCCGGCCCTCGCTTTATCATGCGTCTCTCCAGGTCTTCGGAAACGGCAGTGGAGGCCCGCAGGTCCTTCGCCATTATAGCCCAACAGACTTCTCCCAAGGCTATATGTCTAGACTGCTATGTATGAGCGACTGTTTTGACTAGGACAAACTCTGATACAAAGGTACGCACAAGTGGTGATTCTGTATGTTGCACTACTTATGTTGCACTACTACTTGCAGTGCAGGTTACTTTCCTAAGCAGCGTGCATGCGGGAAATGTAGGCCTGGTACTTCAACAACTGCGGCAGTTGGTCCATCTCACTCGGCTGCACGTCCGGCTTCCAGTAGCGGACTCGGTCAAAGGGCAGGAGCTCTCCAGTGCAGGACAGGAAGCTGCCCTGCGTGTCTGTGGGCAGGGGCAGGTCCATTGCGCTGATTTTCCTGCCGAATAGAGAGGTGGAGGGGCTCTGCAGGTCTGCCACTTTGCTGAGGTTGGAAGGGCCGGAGAAGCCCAGACGACACTGGGCGAACACGTGCAAAGTGCGTTCTCCCGCCATTTATATATGTCTTGGCGGCTTTACTATGGAAACTCTATTGCCAACTGTCGAACTGGCAGCTGTTATGCCTAGGTAGGACCTACTGCTGCTGTCTACGCAGTTAACTAGAAGCCCGCTGGAAGGGCCGCACCACCATCAGCTGGTTTCTCCACGCCTGGATAGTGGGCACGACGTCGTCGTTGGCCTGGGCGGCGCTCACTCCGTCCTTGTACCCGATTTCCAGGTTTTCCTTCATTATCTCAGGACGGAAGTCGATGGCCGTGATGCCTTTGAGAGTCTGAGAGGGCTGCACGAGGTAGCGGAAGGTGACAGCAGGGAAGGCGTCCTGGGCTTCGTAGATCATCCAGCGAGACTTGTCGTAGCTCTTAATCTGCTCCGCGCGGTAAATCACATTGACAGTGGTGTAGTTGTAGGCGCCCTGGTCCTCTGTAGCTGCGGAGCAGAAGACTATATCGATGGTGATTTGGTCCTCGGCTGCTACGTCTAAACATCTCATAATTGCGTCGAAAGGATTCACGTCCATCTTGACTCCTCCGTCCACCCAGTACTGTCCCTGGAAGTTCTGCTTGGGGAAGATGCAAGGAATGGAGGAGGAGGACAGGCAGGCCTCTATCATGGCTGTGGAGCCGATGGACTCGTTAAATAGGCCTAAAGCCGCAGATTCCAGGTTAGTTGCGCCCACTGTGATATTCCGCTTGATGTCGCCTGAGAACTTACTGGTCAAAGTAGCCTTCAAAGGAGAACTATCGAACAGGGCAGACTCCCACAGCACTCCCTGGATCGGCCCAAGCGGCCAGTTCTTCATCACGCTGGAAAAGCCCTTCAACGTGCTCCAAGTCTCATTAAGAAAGCCAGCCAAGTTCTGCTCGTCCCCCGGGGCATACATGCTGGTAGCGCCTGCATTCAGCGACCCTGCAGAGATGCCAGTGACTACGTTCCAGGCTAAAGTGCCAGGGGGGAGGGACTGGATGAGGCCGATTAGAGCGCCGGCTTGGTAGGCGCCGTGGGCTCCGCCGCCTTCTAGGGCCAGCGCTTTGCATGAGGGCGCTTGAGCCACTGACAGACTGAGGGAAAGGCAAAGCACCAGGAGAAAATAAGGCTCCATTGATTACGGCCTAGACCACCACACCACTTCTTAGCCTTATTGTGCACCCACCAATAGAGTCCACATCTCTTCCACCCAGCCCTGCCTCCTACTCTACCTACCATGTGGGAAGAGCGTTATTCCTAAGCTGCTGCCAGGTCGTTGTAAACTCTGTCTGGTCCTTACTCTTCCATGTCCACTCTGAACTCGCCCTTGTTCCATTTCCGCAGCAGTCTCGCTTCTTCCTGGAAACTCAGAGTGATGCCGAGACTATGTGCAACTTACTCGTGCAGCGCCTGCAAAAAGACCTTAAAAGGCACGCTTTTCCCCAAAGCTGTATCCACCCGGCTCAACAGCCGCACCAGAAAGTCCTGTCGACTTGCGTATTTCTTGTCATAGGAAGTGACCTTCCTCAGAATCGTGGAGAAGTTGGACTCTGGGAACTTCTCAGGCTTGGTTTCCATGTAGTTGTGGGTGTACTCGTCCGCGGAAGTCAGTAAGAAGCGGTAGTCGTTCAAAACGATTGTGCGGCCAATGACGCAGTCGATGTCTTGGTAGTAGTTGGTGCTGTAGGGGTTGTGGAACCTCCGTCTGTCTATGAACTTCCCGCCTACAATGCCTGCGTTGCGCTCTACTACTTCGTAGACCTTGATGGTGTCATCTGCAGGGTAGAAGCTAAGAATGAACTTGCGGATTTCGTCCTCATGAGTGGACGATATGAGTTTCGCTTCAAAGCGCATGACATGCATGTCATTATCGAAGATCTTATACATGTCTGGCTTCGGAGCCTGGGGTTTAAGCCTCAGCACATTCCCCATCGAGTCCTCCTCAGTCCCATAGCCATTATAAGGCGGCACGGGGTTGGAAGGAATGAAGGGTTTCGGCCGTTTCAGCGATATAGGCAGCATTTCCAGGCCGAGGACTTCCCGGTACCACCGTTTTGTCTGGTCGTCGCAGTCGAAAATGACCATGTCGCGGCTGTAGATGTTGATGTGGCTGCCAATTTGCAGGTCGATGGGCTGGTAGTACTCTTCGTCGCGCAGGGCAAGGCCGGGACAGTGGGTGATGATGGGCTCTTTGGGCATTTTTCTGCGCTTTAGCAGCATAGGATAGGGGTCGAAGCCCGTATTCACCTGCTTGACTTCCTTGATCTCCATCGTCTTATCACTCAGGAAGTAGTTGAGCGTGTAGAAGCGCATCCCTCCATCCGGCGTATTGTCCTCCCACATGACTTCGAAGGACAGCACCATTCGGTCATTGGCAATGAAGCTGGCTAAGTTGCGGTTGGGATGGCCTCCGCCGAGCGCCACTTCATTGTACTCCTTGATCTGCCCTGCGTTGGGCGGGTCTTTTTTTAGGTTCACCATCACGCGGGTTTTGTCGAAGGTGTCGCCTGGGTACTGCTCCGGAGGGTCGAGTTCCACACCTTCGTCGAGGTAGAAACGACGAGTGAAGTCGTCGCAGTCCACAATTCGGAACACTCGAGTATAGAAATCCAAGTTCTTGCCGATGCAGAAGTCCACCCAGGAGAAGAACCCCGACCCGTCTGGCTTCGGCACTCTGTGCTTCTTCAGAAAGACGCCTTGCGGAATCCCGCTGTTCTCGACCTTCGGCTCCGTGACATAGGTCGTCTCATCGTCCAAATGATGCATCATTACACACTTCCGAATGCGAAACGTTTCCGACGGATACTCATGCACCGGCTCCTGGAAGTACGCAAAGAAGCGCAGCACATGTCTGTCATACTTGATCCACCGAGGCGGAATCCGAGGTATGGACTTGTTCTCAGGCACTGGAGCGCGGCCTGTCGAGGTGCGGTAGGCTTCCGGGGGAGTGCCAGTGCTGCGCAGCGTCTCCACCAGGCCCGACTCCACTTGCTCTTGAACGAAGCGTGTGCTTTCAGTCATATGTCCGTCCCTCACGCCGAAGACTTGGTGCTTGTGGAAGCCGGATTTGAGCGGGTCTCGGAAGCTGTTGCCGGGGAGGAAAGGCAGGCTGGGGTTGTCCATAAGTAACGTTTATTACCATAAGTCAAACTTCACTATGGTAGCCCGGCCGCGGGGCGGATCTCAGGGCTTGGGGCTGGGTGGGACTTGGCGGTTGGAGGCTGGAAGTGAGGTTTGGGCCATTTTGGCTGGATGTGCGTGGATCCGATTGTAGTGCTTTGGAAGAATGTATGTCCAATGCACTCAGAAAGACTCGCCTTTGACCAGACATACACACTGGAGTAAAGGAGTGTGTATGAGGATGGGACTTGGGTACGTCCATATTACAGCTGTAGAGTAGCAATGTAGGCAGCTAGATGTATCGCGCCTAGTCTCAATCTACGCATCCATTGGCTTCGTTATAAATGCCTAGGAAGTCCAGCTGCTGTCAGATCCTGCTCGCAGTGTTCGAAGTGTTCGAGGACTGGTTCTCCTCTCTTCCACCCCCTGCCCCAGTCCCTACATGGTACGGGTCCACAGCCACTAAGGCCCCCTTAGTCCACCCTACCAGCCCACCGACCAGCTTCCCACCGCCCCACAATTTCCCCCCTCTAATGCAGCAGCATGCAGCGACTCCTGCACCTGCCAAACGCCGTCCTCTGATGAGTGCTCCGCCGCCTATGCTTCTTTCCCCTCAGCCCAGCACTGCACGGACTCCGACCCAAAGCCAACGAATTAAAAAGCGACCCAAAAGCTCTCGCTCGCTCAAGGCCGGACTTGAGTTCCCTGTAGGCCGGATTGACCGCTTCATGAAGCAGCGAGAGTTCGCGGACAGAATCGGTGCGAGTGCGCCTGTGTTCATAGCAGCGGTGTTGGAGTATTTAGCTGCGGAAATACTGGAGTCAGCGGGAGACTGTGCGAAGGGAGAGGGGAAGAAAAAGATAACCCCGAGACATATCCATCTGGCGAAAATGAGAGATGAAGAACTCGATCGATTGCTGGGGCGTGTAGTGTTCGCATTTGGAGAAGTGTGAGTTAGACTAATTACTCCCTTCCTAGGTCCGCCTCTGATATGATTCTGCCCCGCTCCTCCACACAAGCCACAAACCCTGCCCAAATTGGGTCTATTCTCAGAGTGTTGCTGTTGCCCACGATCACGAGTCCATACTTCGCTCTCGTCAAAGCCACATTTATCCGATTCGGATTCTTCAAAAAGCCGATACTTCCCACAGCAGACCGCACACAGGACATCACAATAAAGTCCTTTTCCCGACCCTGGTATCCGTCCACGTTCTTTATTTCTATGTCTGTCTCAGTCAAATTCAGTCGCTCAAACACTCTTTTGACCAGTGTCAGTTTCTGGCCTTCATAGGGAGTCACTAGACCAATAGAGCTGAGCGGTACGTCTAGAGTGTGAAGTCGCTCTAGGACTGAGATGGTGGTTTCTGCTTCTTGAGCGTTCCAGCGGGATGTACTATTGGGGTAGTAGTTCTCTTTGCCTTCAATATGCACGAATAAGAGCGGTTTGCCTTGGAACAGGGATGCGACTTTTCGACCCGCCAATGATCGATCTTCCGCAGTAATTCCGTCTTTTAAGCGTCCTTCATAGAATTTGGTCCTAGGGTAGTAGGAGATGTCAGGGTGCATGCGGTACTGCACCTCCAGCCACTGCGTATTCATTCCAGCTCTCTGCAACCGCTCAAATAGACTGATTTCCAACCCCATTTCCTTCGCCTCATCGGATGCAATAATTGGGCGTAACTGGTTCGGGTCTCCGATGAGTACTAATTTCTTGCACTTGCTGACTACTATTGGGATCAAAGACTCTGGCTCACAGCAAAACGCAGCTTCATCGATTAAAAGCGCGTCAAAGACGAAATCAGCCAATATCGCATCCGCAGAAGCAGCACAAGTGCAGCAAATGACCTGAAAGGCGCCCAGCACATCCCGCTCTATTATCTTCGCTTCTTCATCTCCAATTATCATTTTCACATCGTTTCTAGAGAAAGTCTTGCACGTCAGCAACCTCTCTGTGTGATCAGGGAAGGAAACGCAGGCGAGAGAGTGCACGTAGGAGTGGAAGGCGAACTTGTCTGCAATGTTTGTCTTCTTTTCTGCGCCTTTGGAGTAAAAGCGCAGAACTCGCACTTGTTTTTCCTTTAGTCGCACAGCCAGGTTGTCAGCTGCGACATTGGAAGGCGCACACACTAGTATTTTCCCTCCCTTTTTGCACAATTGAACCACTAATTCCGCAGCTACAGAGGTCTTCCCG
>Ga0247837_1003275_pt1 | contig 28661 bp, 24 predicted proteins | sample LaCtaG_2_FD_187115 | JGI IMG/M metagenome (GOLD analysis project Ga0247837, IMG submission 187115) | Freshwater microbial communities from meromictic Lake La Cruz, Castile-La Mancha, Spain - LaCruzMarch2015_14.5m | ecosystem: Environmental > Aquatic > Freshwater > Lake | place: Spain: Castile-La...
AAACGGAGAGAGTGGCTTTAGCTATGACACTGCGTGAGTTCAGTTCGGTCAAGGTCGGCGACGAAATGCCGGAGAAGATCATCAAGCTGACCCGAGGCGACTTGGTGAACTATGCCGGGGTGTCCGGTGACCTCAACCCGATCCACTGGGACGACGAGATCGCCAAGCAGGTCGGTCTGGACACTGCTATTGCACACGGCATGCTCACCATGGGCCTCGGCGGCGGATACGTCACCTCCTGGGTGGGCGATCCCGGTGCGGTGACCGAGTACAACGTGCGGTTCACCGCCATCGTGCCGGTGCCCAACGACGGCGTCGGCGCCGAGATCCTGTTCTCCGGCCGGGTCAAGTCCACCGACCCGGAGACCAAGACCGTCACTCTTGCGCTGACCGCCACCACCGGCGGCAAGAAGATCTTCGGTCGCGCCGTCGCTACGGCGAAACTGGCCTAGCGGTGCCGATCAAACCCGGTATTGAGGGCATGGTCTGGGAGTACCCGGACAGCTTCGTCGTCGGCCGCGAGCAGATCCGCCAGTACGCGCACTCGGTGCAGGACATGCACCCGGCCAGCCACGACGAGGAGGCCGCCGCCGGACTCGGCTACGGCGAGGTCATCGCGCCACTGACCTTCGTGTCGATCTTCGGGCTGATCATCCAGAAGCATTTCTTCACCCACGTCGACGTGGGTATCGCCACCATGCAGATCATCCAGGTGGACCAGAAATTCGTCTACCACAAGCCGATCACGGCCGGCGACGTCCTGCACGGCGCCATGCACATCGAGAGCGTCAACGAACGCTTCGGCGCCGATATCGTCGTCACCCGCAACGTCTGCACCAACCAGCACGGCGAGTTGGTGCTGGAGGCCTACACCACCCTGATGGGCCACGAGGGCGACAACTCGGTCTCGGTGAAATGGGACCCCGAAACCGGCCAGGTGGTCCGCAAGGCCGCCGGCGAATAGCGATTACCACCTGCCAGTCGCTGCGTTGTACACTCGGACTTCGGGTTTTCCCACGTGAGCGCGCTGTCCGTCGGTTCGGGTCGACCGAACGGGGAGCGCGCGATTCATGTGAAGGCCATACAGAGGGGCGTAGCTCAACTGGCAGAGCAGCGGTCTCCAAAACCGCAGGTTGCAGGTTCAAGTCCTGTCGCCCCTGCTCAACTGAATAGACTGAATAGACCATCCCGGTCTCACGACTCGACACGAAGGAGCATGCGGTGAGCAACGACCTCGACACTGCCGCAGGCGAAGGGCCAGACGACACCGTCGCCCTGACCCAGCCACTGCGCCCGACCGGCAAGCGCGCCCGCCAGCGCACCGGTGGCACCGCACTGGCCGAGGTCGAGGATCTCGAGACCACCGCCCTGGAGATCCTCGACGACGAGGACGACGACGAGGCCGCGGCGCGCAAGGCCAAGAAGGCCAAAGCCGCCGACGCCGGGCCGACCCGCAACCCGATCCTGTTCGTGTGGAACTACCTCAAGCAGGTCGTCGCCGAGTTGCGCAAGGTCATCTGGCCCAACCGCAAGCAGATGGTCAACTACACCGCCGTCGTGATGGTGTTCCTGGTCCTGATGACCGCCTTGATCAGCGGCGTCGACCTCGGGTTCGCCAGGTTGATGCTGCTGGTGTTCGGCTAGCCACGTGTGTTGCAGAGAGGACTGACTACCATGACAACCCCCGAAGGCGAGGCGCTCGCCGGTGACGTCGCCGTCGACGTGATCGACGCTCCCGTGGATGAGGCTCCCGTGGACGAGACAGCCGTGGTGGAGGTCGAGGAGGACCTTGACCCCGCGACGAAGCTGCGCAACGAACTGCGCGTGCAACCGGGCGACTGGTACGTGATCCACTCCTACGCCGGCTACGAGAACAAGGTGAAGGCCAACCTCGAGACCCGCGTGCAGAACCTCGACGTGGGCGACTACATCTTCCAGGTCGAGGTGCCCACCGAAGAGGTCACCGAGATCAAGAACGGCCAGCGCAAGCAGGTCAACCGCAAGGTGCTGCCGGGCTACATCCTGGTGCGCATGGAACTCACCGACGACTCCTGGTCCACGGTGCGCAACACCCCCGGCGTGACCGGTTTCGTCGGTGCCACCTCGCGGCCGACGTCGCTGTCGCTGGACGACGTGGTCAAGTTCCTGCTGCCGCCGGAGGGCAAGAAGCCCAAGGGTCCGGTCCGGCCCCAGGACGGCGAGGCCACCCTGGAGCGTCCGGAGATCCTGGTCGACTTCGAGGTCGGCGAGTCGGTGACCGTCAACGACGGCCCGTTCGCGACGCTGCCGGCCTCGATCAGCGAGGTCAACGCCGAACAGCAGAAACTGAAGGTGCTGGTGAGCATCTTCGGCCGCGAAACACCCGTCGAACTGACCTTCGCCCAGGTCGAAAAGCTCTAACGAATCTTCGGCGCCACTTCGCCCGACGGAGGGCGCCGCACCAGAAAGGAAACATCAGCATGGCCCCCAAGAAGAAGAAGGTCGTCGGCCTGATCAAACTGCAGATCCAGGCCGGGCAGGCCAACCCCGCCCCGCCGGTGGGTCCGGCCCTCGGTCAGCACGGCGTGAACATCATGGAGTTCTGCAAGGCCTACAACGCCGCGACGGAAACCCAGCGCGGCAACGTCATCCCGGTGGAGATCAGCGTCTACGAAGACCGCAGTTTCACCTTCGTGCTCAAGACCCCGCCCGCGGCCCGGATGCTGCTCAAGGCCGCCGGTGTGGCCAAGGGTTCGGCCGAACCGCACAAGACCAAGGTCGCCAAGGTGACTTGGGACCAGGTGCGTGAGATCGCCGAGACCAAGAAGGCCGACCTCAACGCCAACGACATCGACCAGGCCGCCAAGATCATCGCCGGCACCGCCCGTTCGATGGGCATCACGGTCGAATAGTTCTGCCCCACAACTGAATACACCCGTGGGAGGGCCCGCTTCGGCCCGTCGATGAGCGCTCGCGCGAAGAGCGTTGATCGAGCACCACAACTCCAACACAACAGAGTGGAAATGAAATGAGCAAGAACAGCAAGGCATACAAAGAGGCCGCCGCGAAGGTCGACCGCGACAAGCTCTACACCCCCCTGGCGGCCGCCAAACTGGCCAAGGAGACGTCCTCGAAGAAGCAGGACGCCACCGTCGAGGTGGCGATCCGCCTGGGCGTGGACCCCCGCAAGGCCGACCAGATGGTGCGCGGCACCGTCAGCCTGCCGCACGGCACCGGCAAGACCGCCCGCGTCGCGGTGTTCGCGGTGGGTGAGAAGGCCGAGGCGGCACTGGCCGCCGGCGCCGACGTGGTCGGCAGTGATGATCTGATCGAGAAGATCCAGGGCGGCTTCCTGGACTTCGACGCCGCGATCGCCACGCCCGATCAGATGGCCAAGGTGGGCCGGATCGCCCGGGTGCTGGGCCCGCGCGGCCTGATGCCCAACCCCAAGACCGGCACCGTCACCCCGGACGTGGCCAAGGCCGTGACCGACATCAAGGGCGGCAAGATCAACTTCCGCATCGACAAGCAGTCCAACCTGCACTTCATCATCGGCAAGGCCTCCTTCGACGAGAAGAAACTGGCCGAGAACTACGGCGCCGCCCTCGATGAGGTGCTGCGGGCCAAGCCGTCGTCGTCCAAGGGACGGTATCTGAAGAAGGTCACCGTCTCCACGACCACCGGCCCGGGTATCCCGGTCGATCCGTCGGTGACGCGCAACTTCACCGAAGAGGGTTAGGTCAGTACGAGCCGGAGTGGTTGAACACCACGCGCGCGGTCTTCAGCGCGATCACGATGTCGGCCATGATCGACCAGTTCTCGACGTAGAACATGTCGAGGCGCACGGAGTCCTCCCAGGACAAATCCGAGCGGCCGCTGACCTGCCACAGACCGGTGATGCCCGGTTTCACCAGTAGCCGGCGCATGGTGTGGTCGTCGTAGGAGGCGACTTCGTTCTCCAGCGGCGGACGCGGGCCGACGACACTCATCTCGCCGGTGAACGCGTTGATGAACTGCGGTAGTTCATCAAGGCTGTACTTGCGCAGGAACCGGCCCAGCCATGTCACCCGCGGATCCTTGCGGATCTTGAACAGCACCCCGCTGTCGGATTCGTTGAGGTGCGCGACCTCCTCGAGCATGGCGTCGGCGCCGACGACCATGGTGCGGAACTTGATCATCTCGAACGGCGTGCCGTCCAGGCCGATGCGCTCCTGGCGGTAGAACACCGGCCCCCTGCTGGTCAGTTTGACGGCCAGGGCGATCAGCAGCAGCAGGGGCAGGCCGAACAGCAGGGCCAAGCCGGAGAAGGCGATGTCGAAGGCCCGCTTCTGAAAACGCTTGGCGCCGTGGTACTGCGGCTTCTCGACGTGGATCAGCGGCAGGCCGGCCACCGGGCGCATGTGCAGCCGTGGCCCGGCGACGTCGATGACACCGGGTGCGACCAGCAGGTCGACGTCGAGGTTCTCCAGTTCCCATGACAGCTCCCGCAGGCCGGTGCCATGGAACTGCTCAGTGGCCGCGACCGCGACCGCGTGGCTGCCGGAGGCGACGACGGCCCGGGCGACAGATTCGTCATTTCCAAGGACCGGGACGGTGCCGAAGCCCGGGATGGCGACGCCCGCGCGGGAGTACTGCCCGGGAATGCAGGCCCCGACCACGTCGTAGCCCGACCAGGGCTCGCGGGACAATCCGAGGGTAAGGTCGCGGACCGCCTGCGGGCTGCCGACGACCAGCAGGCGGGTGACGCACCGGCCGTGCTGCTTGCGCAGTCGGACGACGATCCGGCGGGCGACCCACCGCGACGCCAGCAGCAGAACTACCCCTAACGGCAGGGCCACCATGAGATAGCCGCGGGCGAGTTCCAGTTTGAAAAGCATGGAGATGATGGCGACGGTGCCGAACACCGAGATCGTGGCCCACCACACCCGCCGGTATTCCTCGACGCCGGATCCGATGACCCGGGTGGACCGGGCGCCGTTGATGGTCAGCGCCACCATCCACCCGAGCGCGATGGCGGCCGACACTTCAAGGTAGGTGACGTTGCGCATCAGTGGGAGGGCGCCGCCACTGGGGGCCGAACCAAACCGGATCCACTGGGCGAATCCGACGGCCACAACGATGGCAATCAGATCGCTCAGCGCCAGCCAGCGGGCATAGGTGCTCTGCCAACCGGCCGTGGAGGCCCCAGCCTCCCGCATCGCTGCGGGGTTTGCTGAGGTGATCGCGGTCCCCGATCGCGGCGTGGGCATGACCCGCCGAAAATTGCCTGCCTTAGCTGGGGACCCCACGATTCTCCTCCTGCGACTCTCAGGTTCCTCTGAGGTTAAGCCAAGGCGTCGCCGTTTGCCAAATGAATGGAACTTTTGGGGACTTTTGGCCCTGTGGTCGAGCCTTGGTTAACCGGATGCCGCCGGCGCCAGGGGCACGCCAGTAGGGTTCGGTGATCCGGGTTGGGGACCACCTGCATATCTACCGGTCACTGGATCCTTCTGGTGCATTGATAATCTTAAAGTTAGTTACTACCAGGGGAGTGAACTGCGCGTGGTTGACGACGACATGCCGGTCGAGGTTATCGACAACACCCCACCGACGGTGACTCCGCGCACCCCGTGGTTCAGGCGGCGGGGAACGCTGGTCGGCATTGCTGCGGCCTTGGCGGCATTGATCGCCGCGTTGGTTTTCACCAATGGGCGCGCTGATCAGAAGGCGGCACAGTCAGCGCCCGGTCTGACGATCCAGCAGTACATCAAAGACAACGGGATCACGTCGACGCCGGTGCGTCTCGGCGATCCGGGGGCGCCGAAGATCGTGATAGCGCTGCCGCAGGGTTGGTCGGACTTGGGGGAGGACACTCCTAAGTGGGCATATGGCGCGGTTCAGGCCGACAATTCACCGAATCCCGATGATCCGCCGACCATTACGGTGCTGCTTTCCAAGCTGACCGGTGACGTCGACCCGGCGAAAATCCTTGAGTATGCGCCCGGTGAACTTGGGAACCTGCCGAATTTCGTGGCGGCGAACGAACCCATGATCGACAAGCTCAGCGGATTTGACGCCATCCAGCTAGCCGGCCTTTACGAGAGGGACGGTACGCAGCGCACTATCGCCCAGAAGACGGTGGTGATTCCCGCTAACGACGCGGTCTATGTGCTGCAGATGAACGCCGACGCGCTCAAATCCGATGCCATCGCCCTGATAAAAGCGACCGACGTGATCGACAAGGAAACGAAAATCACGCCCTGATCGTGCGACGGCACAGTTCCATGATCGGCGGTAACAGGTCGGCGATCTGAGCGCCGATGGCGGCGAACACCTCCGGGCTTTGGCCGATCGGATCCGGGATATCCGGTTTGTCCTTTGTGCCTAACCGAGGCCGCAATCCGGCAAGGTCAGCGAGCGTCTCGGCTTCGTCCATGGACGCTAGGCGGGAAGCCTCGGTAAGGGTGAATGTCCGCTGCAGTTGTCGCGGCGCGGTCTCTAAGACGATGTCGCGGTGGGTGCCTGTCATGGCAATGATGAGATGGGCACTGGAGGCGATTTTCGCCGTGAGTTGCCGTGCGGCGAATCCGGAGGTGTCCCCGCCCAGGCCCTCCAGAACCACTGCTGCGTCGCGGTGAACGGGGTGGCCGATCACCGCGCGGGTCCCGGCACTGGACGCCGTGAGGTCGGGGATCGCGTACTGAGCGGCGTGGGCAGCTGCGAGCCGCTCCGCGGTGGGGGAGCGGCAGATGTTTCCGGTGCAGACGAAAAGGATGTGCATGATGTGGTGTCGGCTCTCGTCTCGCTAAAGATGTCTTACAACTCCTGGTTTAGGGCCGCGCCTTCGTCACCATACCGTTTTCGGTCGCCTTGTTGGGTTTAGCTTGTTTTGGAGGAAATCGCCGGTGCTTATAGATCTTCCGGGGTGTAGCGCGCTCCGCTTAAGGTCTCGTCCCCGACTCACGGTGTGTCTAGCGTCTGCGCTGAGCCTTTCTCCTCGACGAGGTCCACCCACCGTTGCATCGCCGCTGCTTGGTCAAGAACGGCCGCCCGGTATTTTTGACCGTTGAACCCGAAACGCGCGGCCGCGTCCTTGTCGTTGTGAAGGTGTCGGATCGCATTGAGAAGTGCTTCTGGATCGCCCGCGGGAACAACAATCCCTGCGGCAGCAGCCGTGACTTCCGAGGCGGTAATCCCCGTGGGATCAGTGGCGGCAACTACCGGCCGGCCAGCAGCAAAGTACGACGTGAGCTTGCTCGGCACCGCCATTGAGGCGACCCCCTGTTTCTCGTTAACGATAAGCACGTCAGCGGCCGCGAGGGCCATGCGATAGTCGTTGTCGTCGAGCGGATCGATGAAGGTCACCCGGCAAACATCTTGTGCCGCTAGTTCCAGAGACCGACGTTCTCCACCGTCGCCGACCAGCAGGAACTGCACATCCTCGCCGTGTTCATCCGCCAGCCGTGCCGCGTCGAGGATGTTCTCAAGGCCCTGTTTGGCGCCCATGTTGCCGGTGTGGACCGCGAGCACAACACCGTCTGGCCAACCGAGTTGCGCCTTAGCGGTGGCCGGGTCGATTGGTTCCCACGGCGGTAGATGCGTCCAATTCCGCACCACCACAACCTTTTCCGCGGCAACCCCAAGTTCGTTGGTGACATATTCCTTGAATCGCTCGTGTATGACGACAACGAGATCTGCGGCGCCCAGCGCGTGTGACTCCACCCACCGCGTGACACGTTGGACAACACCACCGCCCTCTCCGATCTCAGTTAATCCCAGGGTGTAGATGTCCTGCACCCAAACGGCTACCGGAGGCCGTCGCGGGGTGAGTCGCAGTCGGGCGAGAACGAGGGCTGTGGAGAACAGGGATGGCGAAACCGCTATGACGATCCGTGGGCGCCCTATACGACGAAAAGTTAGCCGGAGACCGAAGCTCAACTCGGACAACAACCGTCGGATTCCTCGGGGGTTCCGAGGCAAGTAGTGCCGCAAACGGTGCAGCTCAACTCCGTCGCGGCGCTCTGTACTACTCCATGCGCCGTAGCCCTCTCGTATCCTCCATTCGGGATAGTGAGGGTGCGCAACGTAAGAGGTGACCTGAAAACCGCGTTGCGTAAGACCGGTCGCAAGTGCGCCGGTGTACGGGGCGATGCCCGTCGGTTCCGGGGGGTAGTTCAAACCAAAAATCAACACGTCCGGCGACTGATGCATTCAGGGAACGCTACCCAACAACTGCTCCAACGCAATCTCTCTGTGCCGGACGTTCAGCGGCGAGCAATTGGCTATCGCCTGATTGTTCCAACGTTTTGTCGATACCAGTCGACCGTCTGCTCAATTCCCCGCTGGAGGCTGATTTTGGCGGTCCAGCCCAGATGAGTGAGTTTGGAAACGTCCAATAGTTTCTGGGGGGTTCCATCGGGCTTGCTGGAGTCCCAGAGGGTTTCCCCGGTGAAGCCGACGGCGCGCGAAATGGTCTCGGCGATCTCGCGAATGGTGACATCGGTCCCGCTGCCGACATTGATTTGCTCGGGCCCGTCATAGTGTTCAAGTAGATGCAAACAGGCGTCCGCCATATCGTCGGAATGCAGGAATTCCCTTCGCGGGGAACCAGTGCCCCAGTTGGTCACCGAATCCGCGCCGGCCCCCGCAGCTTCGTCGTAACGGCGGATCAGGGCCGGAAGCACGTGCGATCCCGTCGGAGAGAAATTGTCGTTGGGCCCGTACATGTTTGTGGGCATAGCCGAAATCCAAGGCAGTCCGTACTGCCGACGCACAGCCTGCACGTGCAATATGCCGGCAATTTTGGCGATCGCGTAAGCATCGTTGGTCGGCTCCAAGAGGCCGGTCAACAGGGAGTCTTCGCGGATCGGTTGTTCGGCGAACTTCGGGTAGATGCACGACGAGCCGAGGAACAGCAACCGCTCCACTCCCGCCTCCCGTGCGGCATCGAGAACGTTGACCTGGATTCTCAGGTTGTCACTCAGGAAGTCGACAGGGTAGGTGCTGTTGGCCAGGATGCCGCCAACCTTCGCCGCCGCGAGCACGACGTATCGCGGTCGGGCGGCGGTGATGAAGTCGAAAACCGGTTCACGGTCACGCAGATCGATCTCTGCTGATGTTCTGGTGATGATGTTGTCGAATCCGGCATCCACAAGTCGTCGGACAATCGCCGATCCGACGAGGCCGCGATGCCCTGCGACGTAGAAGCCCGCTCGCCGCTCCAGTTCCCCGGGCGAAAACGGCACCTCGTCCCTCACCGGCGGGCCGCCCGATGGGTGGCCGGCGTGTTCCAGGAGTCCAGGTGCACAGTGTCGATCCAGCGATTGCCCGCGTGTTCGAGCGCCTCGATGTCGGCGTCGACCATGAGGCGGGCCAGCGCTCTCCCGTCGACCGTCGCTTGCCAGCCGAGCTTCTCGCGGGCCTTTGTCGCATCTCCAATTAATGCGTCGACCTCAGCGGGCCGCAGGTAGCGTTCGTCGAACTTGACGTGGTCCTCCCAGTCCAGGCCGGCATGCCCGAAGCTGATCTCGAGAAACTCGCGAACTGTGATCCCCGTTCCGGTTGCCAGGACATAGTCGTCCGGCTCGTCGGTCTGCAGCATGCGCCACATACCCTCGACGTATTCCGGCGCGTACCCCCAGTCGCGAGTGGCGTCCAGGTTTCCCATGTAGACGAATTCCTGGCGGCCCGCCTTGATTGCTGCCACCGCACGGGTGATTTTGCGGGTCACAAACGTCTCTCCGCGGCGGGGCGATTCGTGGTTGAACAGAATGCCGTTCACCGCGAAAAGGCCATAGGCCTCGCGATAGTTCCGTGTGATCCAATAGCTGTACGCCTTGGCCGCCGCGTAGGGCGAGCGCGGATGAAACGGTGTGGTTTCGTTTTGAGGCGGTGGTGTAGATCCGTACAGCTCAGATGATGATGCCTGGTAGAACCGTGTTTCAATACCTGCCAGACGGACAGCCTCAAGCATGCGCACCGTTCCGGTGCCGGTCGTGTCCGCTGTGTGCTCAGGCTCATCGAAGGAAACCCGCACATGAGACTGCGCGGCGAGGTTGTACACCTCATGCGGTGCCACCTCGGCGAGCAGTGTCACCAACCGGGTGCCGTCGCTGAGGTCGCCGTAGTGCAGGAACAGTCTGGCGTCAGCAGAATGGGGGTCGACGTAGAGGTGGTCGATCCGAGCAGTGTTGAACGTCGAGGCCCGGCGGATCAGGCCGTGCACTTCGTAACCCTTGGCCAGCAGTAACTCCGCCAGGTACGAGCCGTCTTGGCCGGTAATCCCGGTGATAAATGCACGTCTTCTCACGTCTTGGTTCTCCTGCGTCGCGATGCCGCGGCAGCCGCCGAGACACGATAGTGAAGGCTATCAACGGCCGATCAATCACGAGAGATCCAAATCCGTAAACAGGCTCTTCGAAAGCCCGGGGTGCAAGCGCTGTGGCGGTGGATCTCCGATCATGGCGGCATAGCGCGCCATGTCAGCTTCGAGGAGGTGCTCGTCGCCGGGGGAGCGCGGCCTGGCGCCGAAGCGGACCAACGATGTCGGTGCCCCCACGGCCTCGGCGATCCATTCGACGGCATCGCGGACTCGCACGGCCTTCCCCGTACCAAGGTTGAAGACGGCATCATCGCGCGGTGCCGAGGCCGCGATCGCGCAAAGGCCTGTGCAGACGTCATCGACGTGGATGAAGTCGCGCCGCTGCAAGCCGTCGGACACATCGACGCTCTCGCCGCGGTCGAGCGCGCTGACCAATGCCGGGAACAGGCGCTGCGGTGCTTCCCCGGGGCCATAGACGCCAAATAGCCGCGCAACCGCGACGGACTGGGCTTTATTGGCAGCGTAGGCCGATGCATAAAGCCCGCTCATCAGCTTGGCGATGCCGTAGGCAGTTTTCGGGGTACACCGATCCTGTTCGTGCAACCGGCCGGCGCGGCCGTATTCCGCCATGCTCCCCGCTAAGACGAAGCGCGTGCCCTCGTCGGCTGCGGCCATCAGGTTCTGGATCATGGCGAGATCTGCAACGATCAGTTGAACATCGTGGGCGCGCGCACCCGAAACTCCCGTAGCGGCTAAATGAAAAATGGTGTCGGGCCGGTCGCGCGTGGCCGCTTGCTGAACCGAAACCGGATCAAGGAGGTCCACCGTAGGCCGGCTCCAAGCGACTACTTCAACAGCATCACCTGCACGCAAGTGGTCAACTAACCGGCGACCAATGAAGCCCGAGGCACCAGTGACCGCCACGCGGCCCAGAACGCGAAGGGTATTGGTCATGCTTTGTCGGCGACTGCCGCACTGTAAACGGCGATTAGACGCGCGGCGACGCTTTCCCAGGTATAGCGAGCCGCTACGACCTCGGCGGCTCGGCGGCCCATTTCAGCGAGCGCTGCGTCATCAAGCGACAGCAGTCGACGAAGCCCATCTTCAAGCCCATCGACCGTTACCGGTACGACTACGCCAGCTCCCTCGTCGGCGACCTCCGGCATATGGCAGGTGTCCGTGATGAGCAGCGGAAGTCCCGCACTAGCCGCCTCGAGAAGGGCAATCGAAAATCCCTCTTGGTGCGAGGGCAGTGAAAAGATATCGCCAACCGTGAAGACGACTCTCGCCGACGGACCGGACATCGCCGTAGTCAAGATGATCGGCGGATCGCCCATAGCGGCGATCTGAGCTCTGACTTGAGCCTCGAATTCGAGTTCCTGCGCGATGGCGGCCGCAAACAACCCGGCCCCCGGAAATTCGGGATAGACGCGCCCGAACGCCTCCACCAGCAGATCGAGGCCCTTCTTGTGGTGCAGGCGACTGAAGTACAGGATCGTGCGCTTCCAGTCGCGCATTACCGGAAATTTTTCGAGCACCAACTCCCGCGCTGCTGACGAATCGGCAATGTGCAATGGCGTGGCCCCGTTGGGCATCAGCACGACCCGGCTCGCAAGTCGCAATTGCGAAGCCTCATCCGCTTCTTCCTGGGTGCCGTAGAGCACCGCGTCGGAGCGGTTGAGCAAGGCGCCGGTGCCGAAAAACGTCCGGGCAATCCGCTTCTTGAGTCGCGACTGTCGAAGCTCCCAGCGTACGAGCATTCCGTGGGCTGAAACCAACACCGGCTTGCCTGCCTTACGAAAGATCGCTGCCGCATCTGCCAGTCCGGTTTCCCACACGCAGTGGACATGCAGCACGTCGAAGCGGTCCAGGTTGGCCTTCACAAATTCGCTCAATCCGCGGCTTCGCCCGATCTGTCTGGGAAATCCGCGAGAGAAGATGTGAACGGGGATCCGTGCCTCGGCCATCTCGGGCCAAGCTTCTCGAATGCCGGAGGCCTCCCCAATATCCCCCATCGTGGCGACTTCGACCTCACAGCCCGCCCGGGCCAGCGCGACCGCGCTGCCGTTGACGACGCGGGGGGGGCCGCCAAACCTGAAGTCCATGGTTGGAGTGACGATCAGAACGCGCATGTTCATCGAAGTGGGATCTCAGCTCTCCTAAGTGACGGCCCAGGCTATCGACAAGGCGGCCGCGTCGCGCGAGTAGGCGTCGATCTGATCTTCGGTGATTCGACGGAGGTCTTGCGTGCCTTGCGACCAAGCCCGATACCAGCCGACGGTCTCGGCAATCGTGCGCTCGAAGTCCCACGCCGGTTTCCACGCGAGTTCACTCCAGGCCCTCTCTATGTTCAGAGAGAGCGTGGTGGCCTCCGTGGGCGCCCCGGCTTCATCAAGATGGTCGGCTGAGCCAGATCCCCAGTCCTTGACGAATTCGTCTACCAACTGCTGGACATTGCGGATATTTTTCTGGTCGGGACCAAAGTTCCAGCCCTGCGTCACCTGGGCACCGATACGTAGCTGGTGCACCAGCCACATATAGCCGCTCAGCGGTTCCAGCACATGCTGCCAGGGGCGCGTTGCCAGTGGGTTGCGAATGCTGATCGATTGGCCCTTCGTCAGTGCCGCGATGCTGTCGGTGATGATCCGATCCTCGGCCCAGTCACCGCCGCCGATCACGTTTCCAGCACGCGCACTCGCTAGCCGGATCGGGCTTTCCGGAGCAGCGAAATAGCTGCTCCGCCAGGACTCGACGACCAGTTCGGCCGCGCCCTTACTCATCGAATAGGGATCGTGACCGCCCATGGGATCGGTCTCGCGATAGCCACCGCGCCGGCCGTCGTTGCGATAGCACTTATCGGAGGTGACCACGACGATGTCGCAGGGCCCGCCCCAGGCGCGCACCGCTTCAAGAACATTGGCCGTGCCCATGACGTTGGTTTCGAGTGTTGCCAGCGGCTCCCGATAGGACAAGCGCACCAGAGGTTGCGCCGCGAGATGTAATACGACGTCGGGTCGGACCTCGCGCACCAGCGCAGCCATCGCCGCAGCATCACAAATATCACCAAATCGGTGGTCGAGGCATTCTGCCGCGCCAGTCAGCTCGAAAAGCGAAGGCGTGGTGGGTATGTCGATGGAGAGGCCGGTGACCTCGGCTCCCAGCTTGGCAAGCCAAATGCTCAGCCAGCTGCCCTTGAACCCGGTGTGGCCGGTCAGGAGAATCCTGAGACCGTCGAATACGCCGCCGAACACGGTCACCAGTTATGAGTCCAGGGCGCCGAGCCACCGGCCCACAGGCCATTGAGATAATTCCAGTCACGCAACGTATCCATGCACTGCCAGAAGCCGTTGTGCCGGTAAAGCATCATCTCCCCGCCTCTGGCTGCTTCCTGCATCGGCTCGCGTTCGAGCATGACGTCGTCGACGTCGCCCGAGAGAAACGCATCAATGAAGGACTTCTTGAGAACCATGAAGCCGCCATTGATGTAGCGATCCGACACCATCGGTTTCTCGTTCATATCGCTGATGCGGTCACCCTCAACAGTGAGTTCGCCGAACCGGCCCGCGGGGATCACACCGGTCACCGTCATCATCTTGCCGTGCGCCTGGTGAAAAGCTACTAGCGCCTTGAGATCGACGTCGGAGACGCCGTCGCCATAGGTGAGTAGGAAGTCCTCGCCATCGATGTACTTGGCGATGCGCTTCACCCGCCCGGCAGTCATCGTGTCCTCGCCTGTTTCGGCGACGGTGACCGTCCAGTCCTCCACCGAGCCGAAATCGTGAAATCTGACCGGCGAGTTAGCGGCGGTCGAAATCGTCATATCGGCAAGCTGTGCGTGATAGTTGAGGAAATACTCCTTAATGGACCAACTGAGGTGGCCAGCGCAGATTACAAAGCGGGTGACGCCGATGGCGCCATACTGTTTCATGATGTGCCACATGATTGGCCGCCGGCCGATCTGCACCATCGGCTTAGGCACCGCGTTACCAGTAACTTCGCCGAGGCGCGTTCCCTTGCCCCCGCAGAGTAATACCGTCTGCACGTGCGCCTCCCTCGCCTCGGTCGCCGGGGCGTGACCACGGCGCAACTAAGGGTCCAAGCGTATATCGGAGGATGAGCAATGCTGGCCGCCGTACGCAGTCTGCGGTTCCTAGTTGCCACGGGGGTGCCTTTTGCCAATGGCGATTGCTGAACCACGACTAAACAGCCCAAGAACGATCAAATTAGCCTAGTGTTACTAAACAGATGGTCGCACTTGCCATCGCGTTCTTGAATCACCAGCACCGGCAAAACCATTTGGGGCCTACAGTATGAGCTTTGCGAGAAACGCCATGAACCGACTTCACCAAACAGAAGTCAGCGCAGCGCTTCGAAAATCGGCGACGGCATCGTACGTAGCACAACGAATGTGGAATCGTACACAGTCAGCATGCTTACGGGACGTTTGCTCAAGGATCGGACCTCCTGCTGACTCGGGCAATGCAGCGGTTGGTTCATCAGCAGCGGCTATTGACGTCCCGGACCTCGGCACGGTTGTTGCGAAACTTCCGGACTTCGTTCTGGCGGGCGAGGAATTCAGCCGGGAGATGGCCCAGTGGTGCTCCACCTCAAAGTTCCTGTCCGTTACGTTACGGCCAGATTCCTGTGGCTACCAGGACATTTACGGGCAAATCCTCAAGAAACTTCGCGGAACAGACTTGAGACTGCTGGAAATTGGAATCGGAATCAATGATCCGGCCGCAAAGAGTGGGATGTCAGTTGATCACCGCCCAGGCGCTTCTCTTGCAGGATGGTGCAACTACTTTCCAGGAGCCGAGGTACACGGCGCGGATGTCGATCGTCGCTGCCTGATTGACACCGATCAGTACAGAACCCACTTCGTCGACCAGCTTGACCCGCAAAGCCTTCAGCGGTTGGCTCGCGAACTCGGCGGCGGCTTCGACCTCGTAGTCGACGACGGTTTGCACACGCCGGAAGCCAATGCAAATGTCATGGCAGCATTCCTTCCGCTGCTCAAGCCGCACGGGATCATGGTTATCGAGGACATCTTGTTGGATTTTGAGCCGCTATGGTCTGGGGCCGCGAAATACCTACCCCGTGGCTACCGCCTCGACTACTTCCCTAGTTCGGTTCTCAGGCAGTCCCGCGGAACCCGGAGAGAAGTTGGTATCGCTGTCCTGACGCGTACGTGACATTAGGCCCGTGCCCACGACACCGTGACCAAGTCCGCTGATATGACTCCACTGCACCCGCAAGGATCGGGCCGCAACCCAAACTTCATGCCGATTGCTCGGTTAAGGTCCGAGGGCGTTATACGACCGGGGCCGCCGATCACACCGATCGCTGAGGGGCGTTCATTTCAGCAGTAGACCCGTTTAATGCATTCGAGGCCTGCGAGCGCCCGCTGCCGTCTTTGGGCCCCCCGTGTATGCGCTTCTCGATCTGTCTTGACCAGAGTGATGGACTAGCTGTCTGTCTTGACCAGAGTGATGGACTAGCTGTCGAAGTACAAAGAGTACTCCTGCCGCTATTATTGCCGTGTAGATGGAGTGCCACAGTGCGTATACCGTTTCCGTCCGTGCCGCGATCCCGACGTAGCTCGCGAAGACTGCAGTAAACACGTTTTGGGCTACCGTGTTGGTCGCCGCGCGACTCCATCGTTGAGCTAAGGCGCGTGTAGTGATGCCAGCGAGAATGCCCCCAAGAATTACGCCTATGTACCAGCCGTCAAAGTAAAGGACGCCCCCTAATGAGGGGACGGGGAATGGCAAGCCGCAACCGATGCCGCAATCGTAATTAAAGACGTATTCCCGCACTTTGTTGGATCGCTCTACATTTTCTAATAAACTCGCAGGAAGCGGTCGCGTCAGAAATTCAAGTACGGTACCGGTTCCGTATCCATAATCTGCGCGGCCGCTAGCTAACCTTGGTGCGACAACCGCAATGTAGTCATACATCTCGGTATCATAGGTCGTGAAGATGTTTCTGATTGTTCCAAAGAATCCGGTTTCGCTAAGGTAGCGGGCGATAGCCTCAGGAAAGCTCAGTCCATTTCTGTTGCCTTCGCTACGAACCCATGGCACCACCGCGAAAATCAACAGGGTGAGCAATCCAACGACGCCGTGCCACAGACGTATGCGGACAGGCTTTCTCATGAGAAGTGCAATGCCTACGATCAATAGCGATGGAATCATGAACCGCCGATTCCCGAGTTGTGAGACAGCCATAAGACTCAGGGCGGTGCAGGCTGCGATTGAAAGCCAAGCACTAAAGCCGATCGGCCTCCCTCGCGCCATTAAGATAATTGTGGCAGCTGCAATGGAACCAGCGAGCGGCAAAACGCCAATAATTTCCGGGAGGTTCTGCGGCGCCGATGCTGCGCTCCGTCCGCGTGACATTGCTAGAACGCGAGCGACACCGAGGAGGGCCATCAGCGCCGCAAAATACAACACTATTGCAGCAACGGCGCAGATTAAAGCGCGCACATGAGGCAGGCTTGGAGAGTTTGCGTTAACCGGCAAAGGATTGAGCGCTGGGCTCCGGTAGTACCTCGGGTCTGGCCCATTCCGCCATCTAGAATAGAAAAAAGCGCCTATCGCGATGCTCCACAGCAAGAACGCTCCGACTAGCGAAGCCGTCATCTGGCCCTCGTAGGTGGGCAACTGGCCGTAAAAACCTCTGTATAAGCTGGACTTTGACACTTCGAAACGTTGGCTGAAAAGCGGTCGTATCGCGAAAATGGCGTACAAGATGGCAACCAACTGAGTGTCGGGTGTAAGCACCCTCGACAGTCCCCGCAGTGGACTTGTTGCGATCACGATCGCAACCGGAACGAGGTTCACAAGCGCGAACAGCCAGAAGGTGCTCATTTCTTACCCGGTAACTGCGGTCGAGCAGCCAGTGAAGTGACGGTATGGGCGATCCCGAGGTGGACGCGTCTAGCGACAGTCACCAGTAAAGGCCACTGTAATTTGGCATATCGTGCAATTCCGCAACATTCACAAGATCGAGTACTTGATGTTCTGGACCGATCGCTGCGGACCTCCACTTCTCGACCGAGAGTCGGTGGTTAACTACGAGGGTCCGCGATGCGCCGGCAACCTCTTGGAGGTCGTCCGACAGTAAGTCGGCAAGGTGAGGTATTGCCTCAAGGATGAATCGCCGGTTGGAGCCGACCATGTTGGCGACCGCGAGGTGCTCGTCGTAGATCCGTACAGGAATTCCTTTGCCGAGTAGCTGTTCGGCAAGGGCGACCATGGGTGACTCCCGGACGTCGTCGGTTCCTTCCTTGAAAGCGAGGCCGACGATCCCAACTGTTTGGCGACCGTTAGTTGCGATAATCCGCTTGGCGAGGAGTTCGACCTGCTGGCGGTTCGACTCAAGCATGCCCGCGTGCATCGGAAGTGGTACATCCGTCGAACGAGCAACGTCAAGCAGAGCGCGAAGGTCCTTGGGCAGACAAGACCCACCGAAAGGGTTTCCCGGCATCAGGTATTTGTCACTGATATTGAGCTTGAAATCTTTGCAGAAGACATCCATCAGGGCATGGGAGTCGATCCCAAGAGCTTTGCACATGAGACCGATCTCGTTACCAAAAGTGACTTTCAACGCGTGGAAACAGTTGTCCGCGTATTTGACCATGGCGGCAACCTCGGCCGAGACGAAGAAACTCTCCGCCGAGATACCCGGGTAGAGGTCATGGCAGATCGCTTCACTGCGCCCATCGCTGGCCCCGTAGACGATTTTCGGCGGACTGTAGAAGTCAGAGACCGCGGTGCCTTCGCGAAGGAATTCCGGGTGACAGACGTAGCCGATTCGGTCGCCCAGTTTGGAACCGGACGTTTCTTCGAGGATTCGCATGAGCGACTGGTGGACCGTGGGCAGGCTTGTTGAGCGGTTTAGAACCGTGAAGAACCCGCCGTCGGTATCACGAACAGCAGTGCCGATCTGCTGGCAGACTCGGTCGAGATAGCGGGTCTCGACACCGCCGGACGCTGTGCTGGGGGTCCCGACGCACACGAGGCCAACATCTGAAGCATGGACAGCCTCAGCTACGTCGGTCGTCGCCCTTAGCTTGGACTCGGCAACAGCTCCGGCGATGATTGCATCGAGGCCTTCTTCAATGATCGGGCTTTCGCCTCTGGAAATTCGGTCGACTTTGTCCTTGATGACGTCGACGCCGATGACTTCATGGCCGAGCGCTGCTAGGCAACCACACGAGACGGCACCGACATATCCGAGCCCAAAGACGCTGATTCGCATAGTTACGACCTGGCGAGGACGCCGGCGCGCTCTAGCGCCGTTACCAAGCTCGTCACCATCCCGTCGATGTTTACGTCGTCCCGAACAAGATCCTGTCCACGCTGAGCGACCACGTCCGAGCCGACCGGATCCGCGAGCACAGCGTTGACCACCCTGGCTAGGGCATTGATGTCGCCCCGAGGGTAGCGCCAGCCGGTCTGACCGTGTCGCACTATTTCGCCGTCGACACCGGGTTCGTCGGCCACGACCATTGGCCTGCCAAACGCCAAAGTTTGTTGGATCGCCAAACCGAGGCCCCCACACATTACCGAAACATCCGAGGCACCGATCCAGCGGTAGTCGTCACCGTCGGGGACAGGTCCGAGGATGCGAACGGCGTCGCTTCCGATCTCCGCAGCACGAGCCTTCACAGGCTCAAACATAGGTCCTCCACCCACCATGACCAAGACGGCGTCCGGATGTGCTGCATTGATTGCGGGCCATGCCTCCACAAGGTCAAGGTGCCGTTTCTTGGGGTACATGGTCCCGGCATAAAGGACGATTCGTCGGTCCTCTAGACCGTGGACCCGTTTGAAGTCGAGAGCTGCGGTTTCACGATCCTGTAGATTGGCGAATATCCGGGCAGTGTCGATCGTGTTTCGGGCGACGGTAATGCTCTTCTCGGGAATCCCAATGCGTTCGAGATCACGTCGACCTGCCTCGCCGTAACAGATCACGCCGTCGAACATTTTTGCGAAGTTGTAGCGCATTAAGTCGGTCAAATACCCGCTCGGGGTGCCCTCCTCGGTGTGGCCCTTTGACCAAAGCAGGGACTTACCACCAGTCCGGCGGGTAGCAGAAGGCACACGCAAGTTGGTGATGATCCTAGGCGTGCCCTCCACAATAACGGCGGCGGGACGGCGGCGTCTGATGCCTTCCAGCAGGCCGGTCAACCGCCAACACTCGAAGCCGACCCCGCTGAAATCTTGGACATGGATAAACGGATCACAGTAAGGCCGCGTCGAGTCGGCAGGCCCGAGGATCAGATTAGGGTCGTAAATGAATTTCAGCGTGAATCCTTGCTGCTCGACCTGCCGAGCTAGCCGATCCAGCACCGGCACGCGATAGTGTGCAAGGTATCGATTGACAATCCAGATTTCCCTCCCAGCTTCGGTACGACCTGGCTCATTGAGACGGGTCTCGTGGTCTGCGGGGTTGGGTGACATCATTTAACCCGTATAGCGGAGAAGGATTCGACAGCCAGCTGGTGGTCCGACAAGTAACGGAATTGAAGCGTCCGGGCCGCTGTCGTTGAGTAATGGAACAAACGGTGCGGAATGGTTTTCCCCCTACATTACTGATCTGTTTTTTTGGCTTTCGATGCCTACCGTTATTCCGAACCTACACGGTTCGACTAGGCCCTCCTTACAGGGTGAGAATAATCAGACTGATACCGGTCGCGGCTGGAATCAGCCAGTGGTAATGGTTCGAGCGCGGCGCTCAGTCTCGACAGAGATATTGTGAGGGGTCATCGCGTGGTACGGCCGCTGCTTGATTCGGTCCTCACTGATGAGCACGCTGTCGTTAACACCGAAGCCCTGACCGACACAACGAAATTCTCCCGGGTGGTACGGCCGGGCCCGAGACTCCTCGCAACCCCGGGGAACATACTGATTCGAAACCAGAGCCAAGAGCAAAGCCGACTGACTTCAGTGCCCCCAATGCGGCCATTTTAGTTATCGGCTCGGGTCCAGTTCCGAGGAGCTATCTCCAGGGTCGTTTCTAGCGGGGGTCGCAACACTTCTTAAGCTTCTGTAGGTAGTGTTTACATTGGTGCTTCGTGTGAAGAGGGGCCAAGGTGTCGCCCGCAGTTCGCCAAGCGTCAGCGGTTTGTGGAGCTCCGGATTGACGCTGCGGGGTCGGTTAGCAGTCCGCCAGGCCAGGTTGCGATAGCTCAGGACGGGCCCATCGAGATCGTCGCTTTGCGCGGTTCCGTGTTGAGCCGGCGGCAGGTCGCTGTGCAACTCGCTCGAGCGTGGTCGGCGATTTCCGGTGAGCCGCGCCACGGCTCGTGGTCGCCCACCCTCACCAACGCGAAACTCGACGCATCATCTGATCTTCTGCGACTCTCCATCGCCCCAGCAATGCTGCACGAACGAGAACACTGTGAGTATTGAACGGGCTCGGCTGACCTGGCCACCAGTGGGTACTTTTTTATGGCCACGGACATCTGCGGCGTGTGTCTTTCGTTTGACCTGTCACTGGGGTTGCCGGCACCGACCTGGCCTACTCGTCTTGGCTTGATTAGGAGCTTGTCCGCCGTTGCCCGGCGTGACTCCTCACAGTGCTGCCGCGACCAGTGACCGTTACCCAGGCCGATGCCTTCCGCGTTCACCCTCGAATGGAAGGACAACCGCAGTGGTCATGCTCGCAGAGAATTACGAATACGTCATCGGAGGAGACCCCGACCGCGACACCATCGACTTGGCCGTACTCGAGACCGGCACGGGCCGGGTTCGTGCTCATGTGGCCGATGCCGCCGACGGCGCCGGATATCGACGGATGCTCGCGTGGGCTGTCGAGAACGCCCCGGGCCGGCGGGTTTGGGCATTGGAAGGGACCGGCAGCTTCGCCGCCGGGCTGTTCGTGTGCCTTGTCGACGCGGGCGAAACGGTCATCGAAGTCGGTGCACTCAAGCGGGCCCGTGGAGCAAAGAGCGATCGCATCGACGCCATCCGCGCGGCTCGCCAGGCACTGTCTCGCGACGAGCAGGGCGCACCCCGGTCTCGCGGCCTACGGGAAGCCCTGCGGATGGTATTCGCTTGCAGGGAGGGAATTCTAGCGAGCCGCACCAGGGCCATCAACGAACTCAAGAGCCTGATCGTGGTCGCCTCCGAGCAGCTCCGCGCACCACTGCGGGGTGGTTCTCTGACCGCTCAGCTCGGGGCCATCGAGCAGCTGCAGACTACGACGACAGCGCCGATCGAACACCGCCTGTCCGTGCTCACTCTGCAGTCAATCGCGGCACGGATTCGGTTCCTGTCTGCGCAGCTCGCCCAAATCGATCCCCAGCTGCTCGACCTCATCACGCAACACCCAGCAGGGCCGGCCCTGCTCGCCGAGCCTGGGGTCGGCCCCGTCGTGGCCGCACAACTGCTGATCAGCTGGTCGCACCACGGGCGGGTCCGCAACGAGGCGGCGTTCGCATCACTGGCCGGAGTCGCTCCCCTGGAAACCAGCAGCGGACAACGCTCCCGACACCGCCTCAACCGCGGCGGTGACCGTGCGCTGAACCGGGCACTGCACACCGTCGCCATCACCCGGATGAGGTGCCATCCTGAAACCCAGGCATACGAGGCCCGACGCAGCGCCGAAGGGAAAACTCACCGCGACATCCGGCGCTCAGTCAAACGCGCACTCGCGAGGCGCCTCTACCGAACGATTGAGGCCGCCGCCCGCATCCACGACCCTTCCGTCGCCGCTTGACAAACATAGGAGCGTCCAACGGACCCCGTGCAACTATTTGCCGAAGGGCGTCAACTCGCCAATCACCTGTCGGCGCACCTTCAGTGTTGTAACGATGACTGGAAACACCCCCGGAATCACTTGATCACTTTCCGATCGGAACTAACACGGGGTCTAAAGTTACGGGAGGCGAGACATCCGAATTGCCAACCGAACAGCACTGACAAGCCGACAAACGGCTGATCTCAGTTCGGGCCGTCCGTGCCAGCAAATGGGGATTGTAGGAAATATGCTGCACAGGTTTGCTGCCCTGTCGATTCGGGCCCGCACACTAATGCGGTCGGGAGCACCCCGAATAATAGGCTTCGGTCTTGCGGTACTGATGTCGGCAGCCGTATCGCTGGCCGCGATTCCAGCAATGATCGCAGCGAGTGGCGAGGCCGCTTGGGGTTCGATTGCACTCGGGCAAGCGATCGGCCTGATCGGAGGCGTTGCGGTAGGTTACGGATGGGGCTGGTTTGGCCCAGCAAGAATTGCCCAGTACGGTCCTTTAGAAAGGCGGGTTGAATACTTCGAGTCGCTACTTGCAAAAAGCGTGCTCGTTTTACCGATTTCGATCGTCGCTTCAGTCGCGGCTTACATCCTTGCTCCAAGTGACCCGTCGTTCGCAGCAACAGCTGCAGCATGTTCGACCAGTATGGGGCTCAGCGCTGCTTGGTACCTCGTAGGGTTGTCAAAACCTTTCACGATGATTGCGATAGATACTCTGCCACGAGTCGCAACCACCGCTGTCGCAATAGTGCTTATGTACACGGGTAGAAGCGCGATAATGGGACCAATCGGAACATTAGTTGGATCGCTCATTGTTTTAGTAGCCTCTTCTACATGGATATTGCGGGAGACGGGGCGAGCAGACGGGCCGATCCAGCTGCGTCCGCTCAGAACAGTTCTTGTCCATAATGGAGACGGGATCGCTTCAGCATTGGCCTCGACTGTTTACAATTCTGCACCGATTGCGATCGTATCTATCGCTGCCCCGAGTATTCAGCCAGCATTCGCCTTAGTCGACAAAATCAAAGTGTTGGTTGTTATCGCTGCGGCGCCTGCGGTTACTGTCCTGCAGGGTTGGGTCCCACGCACTATCGGGCATGCTCGATTGCGTCGCACCAAGATCTCGTTGGTCGGTGGGGCTGTATTCGCAGCTATCATTGGCGTCGGCACAGCGATCGTCACACCCAGCCTTGTGAATTGGTTTGGAAACGGCGAGATCTCTGTGTCGAACGAAGTGGCCATACTTCTCTCTTGCTGCGTCTCGGTAATAATATTCCAAACGATTCTGGAAAGGGTCGCCCTCACGACGGCTGATAACCTCGGCGCCGCTGTCAAGGCCCTTGCTCTGGGCTCAGTTGTCGGACTCCCTTTAGTTTGGGTGGGATCCCGTCTGGCTGGGATGACTGGGGCGTTGAGCGGAGTTTTTGCAGCCTTGCTAGTTGTAGTCGCAACTGAATCCTTCGCTTACGCCAGGGTTGCAGCGGAATCGCGGGGAGTACTCGATCAAGTGTCCGCGGAGGCTAACTGGCCATAACGTGGCTTACTAGAGGGCATTGGACCTTCCAAAATCCGCCGTGCCGCGAACGTGTCATGACTCTCCCCGCGCGTTTAGGGCGTCGAACAGCTATTGTTGCTTATGTCGTAGACGGATTCAATTGAAGGGAATACCTAAACATCGTGGTCAATATAAGCCGATTCGCGGGGGAGTGTTGCCCCGCATGCGCCAGTGTTGGTTTGCGGTTGTTGAGCAGTCCCCGACCCGAATATGTTGTTCAGTGCATTCAATGCGAATCTACATTTTTTGAATTTGGAATTGGTAATACGGTGAGCCACAACAATCAATATAGTGGGGAGGAAGGATACCAGCGATACCTTGAGGCGACTAACGAATCATCGCTGCAAGAACGTCACGAAGAAGCAATCGATCATTTGATGACATTGATAGGCAGTGTTGAAAAGCTGAGGCTCTTCGACGTCGGGGCTGGCGGAGGAGATTTCCTTGCTCGGGCACGCGCACGGGGGTTTGATATTGCGGGGAATGAGGTCTCTAAGCCGGCGATTGACGTGTGTCGCGACCGCCACGGAATCGACCTGATGCTGGGGGATGATCTGGAAGGAATGGCTTCAAGCGCTGGCGGCTATGACGTAGTGACGATGTGGTGCGTGATCGCTCATGTCGACGACCCGCGACGGCTTTTGAAAGGTGCGCGAGCGTTATTGAGGCCAGGTGGCGTTCTATTTTTTAGCACTCCGCGTTACTGCATTATAGACCGAGTGGCGCTAATCTTGCGGCAGTTGTCGGGCGATAGATACCGCCGAATGTTTGATCGCCGTATAAACTCAGCTCATCGACGGCAATACTCGGGTCGCGGTTTGGAATGTCTCCTGAGGGACGAGGGATTCGTTCCGGTTGGCGTTTCTCCTGCAATCGGGTACGGGCTACGTATGGTTGCCTATTTGCGGTCCATTGGTATGCCCAACAAAATTGCGATTCCAGTAGGCAGGGTGCTGGAGTTGTCTGCAAGACTCGGATTGGCTCCCCGGAATATTTTGAATGTTTATGCTGTGGCGTCGTAAAGGCGTCCGGAATGGTGCCGCAGTATCTTCAAAGGCCCAGGTGGGAGGTTACTACGAGAACAGCAGCAGTTTCCCTGTGTGACCAGTGCTTTAATTCGGCCAATCTCGTCGGTGCCGACGCAGAATATGAAGCGACCCCAGTAGAGGCCCAAATTTCGTTGCGACAAACATATTCAGATCCTGCGGTGCTTCACGCGGGCCCGTTAGACTGAAGGAACTTCAGTCATCCGCGGTAAAAACAGAACGTTGTTGTATTCGCGGCGATCGGCGTATTGAGCCAGATATGAATCGGCATCGATGGGTATCAAACCAGATTCGGACACAAGGCGTGGTTCATAACCGTGACCCGCCATTTCGTCGAAAATATCTCCAACCGTGTGGCCCATTCGCTTCAACCACGGCGGCTCTAGTTCTAAGTAAACAGCAGGACGTCCGACACTCAGAAGGATGGAAGCTCCGCGAAGAGCTTCCAGTTCGGCACCCTCGACGTCTATTTTTACGAAACGGACTTCAGACGGCTTGATCCCATGCAGTGCTAAGTCTTTGTCGAGCGTCACCATTGGGACCTCAATAACGCTTGAAGAACTCTGGTCGCTTAACTCGACATGAGTTCGGCCAGTTAGTAACTCATTGCGTTCCGACCGCCAACGCAAGGACGCTCTACCGTCGCGTTCACCCACCGCGACCGCCCTGACTTTGACGTTCCGCACGCGGAGAAGGCGGAGGGACATTGACAGCGCACTGCCGTAGTGGGGCAATGCCTCGTACGCGAGGACCGAGCCCGAAGGTCCTACGCGGCGCGAGAGACTGAGGGCCCAATTTCCAGCGTGTGCACCGACATCCAGCGCGACGCGACCTTTGAGATCAAAGTTATCAAGCAATCGCATCTCTGGGACATCTGATCGCGCGCCAAGAGATCGACGTGCCCATACCGCACCGTGCAGACCGACAGCAATCTTGCGCCGAGCTGGACCGCCGGAAAGCAGGTGATCTAGCACGCTACGCATTGACCCGAGACGCTAACGGCAACCCTTGTGCCATGCTTGCACTCGCTTTCCAGTTGGTGGGCGCCGTATTTGTGCGCAGGGTGCCCGTGCGTCAGACCCCATCGTATCGGAACGACAGTACATTGCCCCGGTCGCTATACCCCAGCGAAATTCGTTGGCCTGTTGGGCCCGCAGGCTTGAGGACGCTGCCCACGTGGAGGTGACTTTAGGCCGCGGGTTGAATCCCTGGGTCCGTCGCGGCGCTCTAGACGTGCAATGGAGCGGCGAGCAAGGCGCGGTTGGTCGTAAGACGCTCATCATCAGCTAGGATTAGTGTTTGGCGGATACCGCGGTTACAAAGTTTCCGATTAGCCCTATTAAGGCTAGAACCTGGCTGGATGTGTCCATGGATGAGCCGGCGACCCTTCGGTGGTCGGGAATTTATTCTCCGAGTCGCGGAAGCAACATTCCAGGACGTGCCCGATGATAGTTAGTTTGCCTGACTTAATCCATCGCTATGTCGGGCAGACTTTATTGTGAACAGACCTATCTGGGGTCGGTTGAACCGCCGCGAACTCATTCGTAGGCTTGGACTTTTCGGTATGGGGACGGCCGTCGTATCTCCGTACTTCCTGCCCAAGGCTGCTGCTTCAGCTTGGGCCACACCCGGGGGCGGCGATTCAGTCACGAAGGTGTCAAAATTCGTCGGCGTTGACGGCAACACGACATACGAAGCGGCAATTGCCGACGCGATCGCGGCAGGTGCTAGTCAACGTCATGGAGTCGTCGACTTTGAGGGGGTAACCTATGTCACCACTAGCACCGTTAATATCTTCGAACACGGCGTGACGTTGGCTAATGGCGGTATTCGCCCTAAGGGTAAGTTCCCTGCACTGTCGGTACATGCCGATGATGTGACTGTCTGGAATATGGTGTTTTCGCGATCAACTGATTCGGATGTGCTCTCCACAACGCCGGATCGTTGTTGTGTGGTTGTTGATGGAAAGCGGTTCAGATCCCTAGATTGTGACTATTTAGGCGCTAATGCGTCCTGCCTGTACCTGACCAATGGTCGCTGCGACGGAACACTCGTTAAAGGCGGCCAAATGACGACAGGGTCCGCGCGGCAAAATAGTTCCGGAGTCTATGCTCCCAATGGCCCAGATGGGCACCGCAACTTGACCATCGACGGTGTGTATATCCACGATTCGACGATGGGCGTGTCACTAATCGATGCTTCTGACTGTTTAGTAACTAACTGCCGCACAGAACGCATGCGTGTCCTTCCGACTATTGCCTTAACGGGGTGGGTTCAGGTCGCAGGAGATGTTTGGCGGACAAGGACGGCACATGGCGTCCCAGGGGTCGACGGCACAGTCAATGATCGCGAGGCCGGCAGCACCAACGTGGTCACGGTAGACGGGATCAAGCTTGGTGGAGTTTATGACAGCAGGGACCCTGCGACGAACGCTGCATCGCAGTCCGACGGATATGTTTATATTAACCTAGGAGGCGATGATCCGAATACCAAAAGTATCACCTCTGGTATAGTTTCGGGTTACGCCTATGTCATTTATACTCTTGAAGCCACATGTGAACGCAACAGATTTATCGGCAATCTCGCAGAGGACTGCGACGGCTTCGGAATCTACTTTCAGTTGGGCCAGAACGGAAATGGCATCGGTCGCAATCAAGCGATTGGGAACAGCCTCAGGAACGTATGTATGGCGGGACGGCAGTCTTTGAGTTTGCCATTTGCCGCAATTGGCGTCGCCGGAGGCAGTGATACGCTGCTTGAGGGCAACACCATCGACGGAGTTGGGTCGGCTACTGAACGAGCTCCGGGAGTTCATGTAATCCCCAGCTCTCTATTCCCCGGGACGAGCGGGCAGGGAAAAATTGTTGGAACGACGGTTAGTAATGGGAACGAGAGCGGGTTCTACATAAATTCGAGTGATTGGACCCTGACTGATTGCCACGCCTACCAGAATGCAAACGCAGGATTTTTGATCGGTACGATTTCCGAGGATGCGGTTGTGGAAGGCGTCGCCTTAGCAAGATGCACAGCCTCTAACAACGGCGGGGATGGCATCTTCGTCAATGGGAACAATTCAACCATCAGTCGTGTCAGCGTGCAGTTAATTGGTGGCGAAAGCAGAAATAATGCGCTGAGTGGGGTGGTGTTATCTGGCGCGCCTGGCGACACGGTTCAGGACAGTGTGGTTGCAGGTATGACTGTGAGCGATAACGGCGGCCCCCAGGTTTGGGTGCGAGCCGGATGCGCGCGGACCACCGTTTCCGACTGCTTTATTGCGTCCGCAACGGCTGGTGCCGTTGGCCTGTTGGTTGACAGCGCGGCGGTGGACACAAGAGTTAGCTCAAATCGATTTTCTTTGGTTTCAGGTTGAGATTGCTATCTGATTCGCGTTCGTACGAGGCCTTGCTCGAACAGTGGCGGCCGTTCAATTTGGCTGGTAGGGGATGTATTGTCTTAAACATGTGGCAATCAGACATGCGCCTTGACTTGCATCGCCCCGACCAGTGAGGGTTGCACTTGGTCCGCGAGCCGAGGGTACTTCGCGACTCAAGCCAGAGGGGCAGTCCCGCCAGCGCCTTGATATTCAAGGTCTTCGGATGGTCGCCGTCTTACTGGTGTTTGCGACGCACCTGTTCGGTTGGCCTCGAGGCGGCTTCATGGGCGTTGATGTGTTTTTTTGTTATCTCTGGATTCCTGATCACTGGAAACCTTCTGCGGATGGCTGAGACATCTGGAAATATTTCGTTTAAGAAATTTTACTGGAATAGGTTCCGGCGAATCGTCCCAGCCGCAACGACCGTCCTGCTGTTAACCTGTCTGGCTGCGGTCGTAATGTTCCAGCCTTCGCGTGCCCATCAGATTAGTATTGATGCACTGTTGGCGGCTGTTTTCATGTCGAATTGGTGGTTTGCACTGTCAGCTCCGGTTGAATCGTGAGCAGCCTGCTCCGGTTGAAAAGTGAGCAGGTTTACGGGATTGAGTTTGCCTGACGCTCGGCTTCCACGGAGGGCAGGGACTCGATTGC
>Ga0247837_1003280_pt1 | contig 28625 bp, 30 predicted proteins | sample LaCtaG_2_FD_187115 | JGI IMG/M metagenome (GOLD analysis project Ga0247837, IMG submission 187115) | Freshwater microbial communities from meromictic Lake La Cruz, Castile-La Mancha, Spain - LaCruzMarch2015_14.5m | ecosystem: Environmental > Aquatic > Freshwater > Lake | place: Spain: Castile-La...
GATCCCAAGGAGCTGGAGACCTACATCACGGAGAAGGCCCGCAGCGGCGTCTTCCTCAGCCTGCTGGGCTACGGCAGCGGCAATCTGAAGGACCGCACCATGGAAACCCTGGCCGACAAGGGCAATGGCAACTACGCCTACATCGACAGCCTCGGTGAGGCCCGCAAAGTCCTCGTCGAGCAGATGAACGGCACGCTGGTCACCATCGCCAAGGACGTGAAGATCCAGGTCGAGTTTAACCCAGCCGTCATCCGCAGCTACCGCCTCATCGGGTATGAGAATCGTTTGTTAGCCAAAGAGGACTTCAACGACGACACCAAGGACGCCGGGGAAATCGGAGCCGGGCACAGCGTCACCGCCCTGTATGAACTGGTGCCTGCCAATCTACCCCCCGGCACCGATCCCCGCCCGCTGGTGGACGGCCTGAAATATCAGCCTGCCGCCCCGGCGGCTCCCGCTCCAGCCGCCGCAGCAGCCCCGGCCTCCGATGAAGCCCTCACCGTGAAGCTGCGCTACAAGCAGCCCGAGGGCAGCACCAGCAGCCTGATCGAGCTGCCGGTGAGGGACAACGCCCGCCGTCTGGACACCGCCAGCGCCGAGTTCCAGTTCACCACCGCCGTGGCCGGATTCGGGATGCTGCTGCGCCAGTCCAGCTACGCCGGTCAGCTCACCTGGGAGCAGGTGCGGCAGATGGCCCTGGCCGGGAAGGGGAGCGATCCCCTCGGCTACCGGGGCGAGTTCATCCAGCTCATCGAAAAGGCCCGCGGAGTCAGCGGCCAGCCTTGATCCAAGGCTGATCGCCAGGTGTGGATGATGAGTGATCAAACTTTTTCATCCGCACTGTTTGACAAAGCCGAAGCTTCATCTAATCTTACAACTCGCAGCGAAACACTGCGCGGCTGACAAGCCAATGCACTCCTAGCTCAATGGATAGAGCATCTGACTACGGATCAGAAGGTTAGTGGTTCGAGTCCACTGGAGTGCACCATTCAGAAAAAAGTATCTGTGACTATCGGCCTCATGGGTGATATTTTGGGGTTGGCAGGATCAAGTGGTATCGTCTGCATCCTCGTTTTGGAGTTTCGTCCACGCCCAGTTATGCACTGTCTCAAGGTGTGATCCCAAGTTGAGTTGTGGCCACACCAAAGCGTCACGCAATCGCAACGCCAACTTTGTGATAGCTATGATAGCACGCCAGAGAAAACGCTTCACGCCCGTGCCTCCTTTTCGATTTGTTTGATTTCGGCCAGCTTGACGCGGACAATTTGTCGCCCATGCCGCCCATGCCGCACCCAGCGGATTTCACCGCGCCTGATACGGTGGCGAATGAGAGGATGGATGGCCCAACGGGCAGCGAGTTCCTGAATCGTGAATTGGGTCTTGGATAGATTTTGTGTGCTCATGCACACAGTAACTCACAAGTTATCAGAGAAGTCAGATGAGCTAATACTGTCACACTTTTGGCGCAGGGGGAACGAGTTCGTTACGCCAGAATTTGATCTGAAATATTGCGAGTCGTTTGATCCTCGTTTTGAATGCCCCAAAGTCATATCTAGGTTTCCCGTCTTTCTTGCCATTATTGGTCGTAAGAAGACCGCACGCTCGCGTTTGCAATTCATCAACCTCGTCAGGGTTCCACTCTTGTTCTGCATGAGGCATGAAATGCTTCATGTAAAGTTCTTCGTTCGCCCAACGAACAGCCCAATCTTGGCTCAGCGGACTGCCAGGGTAGTCCATATGTTTATCAAAATTAGTTAGAACATCTGCTAACCAATGCTGCAACACGCCTTTGCTCGATATTCGTTCACGAGTTTCTTGACGTGTTATCTGACCACCGCGCCGCCATTCCATACGCACGACTTTTTTCTCAAAGACACAACGCAACGTTTGGCCGCCATAGCTATCAATCTCAATCACACGACGATCTTGGCTATCATGCTGATGTTCACCCTTGGTTTTTTGATGGAGCTTCCACGCCTTCTGAAATGCTGGATGCTTTTTTGCAAGCTGAAGCCAGTTAGGCGTGGATTTGGTGGTAAGCGACACATTGAACTTGTGAGTGATACAGGCCAGCTCGTAATGGACGTTGGCAATCTCGTTCTCGTTTTTTTCGGGGATGCTATGCCAATGATCTCCATTGCCTCTACTCAGATATTTGAGCCATCGAATGGATTCCAAGATGAGCTTTTTGATATGCCACGCAGTCGGTGCAGTCCGAACCATTTCACGAATGATGGCTTCATATTCGGAGTCGGGTAGTTCTCTCAGGGCACGCTGCGCGACGTGGAGTTTTTCTTTCCTCGCTTTCCACTTACTAAGGAAATCACGCTCGCTTTTTTTTAATCCCTCAGCGGCGGCTTGGTTATCTGGCCCCTTTGCCGTTTCGACCAATGCAGGAAAATTTCCCGTGGCAGAATCCATATCAGGAGAAGCGCCTTCATCACTCGTCGCTCTCCCCTTGTCTTTCAGTGGTTTCGATGGCTTGGCCTTCGTGGCGCGGCGTCCGGGTTTCTTCGTTGCCATCGTGGTTCTTTCGTTTCCGTCGCCGCATCACGGTAGCACCTTCAAACCCTCCGCTTGCGCAGTGTCCCGCTGGCGATCATCGAAGGTTAGAAACTCCGAGGCTCCGATCTCCAGGGCTGCCGCCACATGCAGCAAGTCCAGTGAGCGTACCAGCCGCTTACGGGCGTGCCTCTGGCTCAGACGGTTCGCCCGCAGGAAGACCGCATGCCAGTCCAGGACGGGCAGCGAGTAGAAGCCGCCGCGCACATCCAGCCGCAAGGTGCGCATAGCCTTCACCGCCTGAGACATCCGCACTTTCTTGCAGGCCGCGTTCCTGCGGATGGCATTGCCTATCTCCAGCCGGTGCAGGTAGGTGAAGGCGATGGGTTGTGCCAACGCCCGCACGGCAGCTAGCGCGGCGGGTGTCTCTGGCTCTCGCAAGTAGAGCTTCAGCAGCAGACTGGAATCCGCATAGGCCATCATCAGAAGCGTTCCTCGCGTGAAAGCTGTAACTCCTCAGATGCGCCAATGACCGGCTCGGGAAAGATGGCCTCCAACTCCGCCATGCGCTGCCGCGTCCAGTCATCATGCAGCCGTGGCGTGGCCGCTGCTGGCGTCGTCTCCAGTGCCTTCACGGGCGGCATAAGCCGCGCCACCTCGCGCCCGCCATCCACGATGGCGACGGTATCGCCCTGCTGAACAGCGGCGATCCAGGCATGAAGGTTTTGCCCGAGTTGAAAGACAGTGGCAGTGCTCATGCAGGGTATTCTACTCATCAGAGATGAACACGGCAAGCCAGGAGTGCGGCCCGCTCGAGGCATTCCTTTGATGAAACACGCAACTTTCTTGACTACGGATCAGAAGGTTAGTGGTTCGAGTCCACTGGAGTGCACCAGATTTTATCAAACTCTGGTGCATCATTCTTGGAGGGACAAAAAGACTTCCGGGCTTCCACTTGGCTTGACCTCTTACGAGTTCCATGGGAAAGACCCCTTCATCATGGAAGTCAATCCCTACGCCCCGCCTCAGGCGGATCTCCGTTCTACGAACGATGATTCCAATGCCGAAGCCCTGCGGTGGGAGCACATCAATACGGAGGCCACGATCAAATCCGTGGGAGTCCTCTATTACCTGGGAGCGCTGGTGATGATCGGACTGGGCATCTCAGGTCTCAGCGGACTCCCTGTTGATGGAGAAACTGATCCCAGGCTGATGGGTGCGGTTTTTGCCGGGCTGGGCCTCGCGCAGGGATTCGTGGGTTATGGACTCCGGCGTCTGCGTGGCTGGACGCGGATTCCCACCCTGCTGTTTTCTCTGATTGGTCTTTTTGGCTTTCCCATCGGCACGCTGATCAATGCCTACATCATATATCAGGTGATGAGCGCCCGTGGCAAATTTGTGACGTCACCTGAGTATCAGGCCATCATTGCCGCCACTCCGCATTTGAAGCGAAAGACCTCCGTGATTGTCCGGGTTCTGCTCATCGTGCTGCTTGTGATTTTGGTGGGTGCGGTGATCCTGGGTTTCATGAGTTCCATCGAATGATCCACGAGGTCATTTGACATCCCCGCTGCTGTCCCGCATTCTGGCGGCCTTATGGGACTTTTCGATTCTTTGGCAAAGCAGGCTCTCGGGGGCATTTTGGGTGGCAATCAACAGGGGGACATGCTCACCGGCTTGCTCAATCAGGCAGGCGGTTTGAATGGCCTCAAGGATCGTTTCCAGCAGGCCGGTCTTGGTGAGACCTTTGCCTCCTGGGTATCGACGGGGCAAAACCAACCGGTACAGCCAACACAGCTTCAGAGCATCTTGGGGAATGAAGCGATCCAAAATCTGGCGACTAAAATGGGCTTCGATGTGCAGACGATCCTGCCTTTGTTATCCCAGTTTCTGCCTCAGATCATTGATAAACTGACGCCGAATGGTTCCCTCGAGAATGTGAATCCCTCCGCCGATCAATTGCAGAGCGTCTTGGCCAGCGTGATGAAGGGGGGACTGGGTGGTTTGTTTGGAGGAAAGTCCTGAGGCGGGCTGAAACAGCATCGCTTGGGTCATATTTTGGCATGTCTCTTGCCGCTGCTGTCATGAGCCAGGCGTAAACCCAGGCATGACCATGTTGCCCTTGTTCTTCCTCTTTAACTTCTGCTGATATGCTGCGCCTCGCCCTCAAGATGCTGTTTGGTGATACAGGCAAGTATCTCATGCTCGTGGCGGGACTCGTCTTTGCCACCTTTTTGATGGCCCAGCAGACGGCGGTTTTTTGTGGCCTGATGAGTTGGACGACTGCCACCCTGAAAAATGTTCCGGCTCCCATCTGGGTGGTCGAGGCGAAGGTGGAGCAAGTCAATGAAACCAATCCGCTCCTGGATACGGATGTCGCCCGTGTGCGCAGTGTGGATAGCGTCGCCTGGGCGGCTCCGCTGTATTCGGGCATCCAACGAGTGCGCTTGGAAAACGGGAACTTTAAGATTGTCCAATTGATCGGCATCGATGCGACGACTTTGGCGGGAGCTCCGGTGAAGCTGATAGAAGGTCGATTGGAGGACTTGCGTCTGCCTCATGCGGTGATCATCGATGACTTGGGAGTTGAACGGTTGGCCAAGGAAAGGGGCAGCAAGGTGAAGGTGGGGGATACTTTTGAAATCAATGACCAGGAGGCACGTGTCGTCGGGATTGCAGACACGATGCAGAGCTTTACCGGCGGGCCTTATGTCTGGACAACATACGAGCGCGCCCTGCAATACACGCCCCCTCAACGCAAGATGCTGTCCGCCGTGATTGCGGCACCACGTCCGGGCATCAGCGAGGAGCAGTGCGTGGCGGATATCGAGCGTGAGACAGGGCTGAAGGGATATCTGAATCGCGGGTTCAGTTGGGCTGATTACGCGGCGGAGACCCCACCCAAGATTCAGGACTTCAACACGACGACGGTCGCCTGGTATGTGCGCAATACCGGTATCCCGATCAGCTTTGGCATCACGGTTGTGGTAGGGTTCATTGTGGGCACGGCCATCTCCTGCCAGACCTTTTATTCCTTTGTCCTGGAGAACATGAAGCACCTCGGGGCGCTGAAGGCCATGGGGGCCTCCACTTGGACTTTGTGTCTGATGCTTTTGACTCAGGCCTTCACGGTCGGCCTGATCGGATATGGCATCGGGTTGTTCTTCACCGCCGGTTTTGCCAAGGGGGCCTTGGCAAACGAGCAACCGCCCTTTTACATGCCTGAGGCAGTGCCGCCTGTCGTTCTAGGAGTGATTCTTCTCATTTGCAGTTTGTCCGCTTTGTTGGGCATCTGGCGCGTTTCGAGGTTGGAACCTGCGATGGTTTTCCGTGGTTGATTCATCATGTCTGACACTGCCGTCTCATATGCCGCCCGTGTGCGCGGATTGAATAAATCCTTTGGGGATGGCTCCTCCCGTCTGCATGTGCTGAAGGATGTCGATTTGGATGTGAAGCTCGGTGACATCACCATGCTCATCGGTCCTTCGGGCTGTGGTAAAACAACCTTGATCAGCATCCTGGCCGGAACCTTGAAGCCGGACCCGGGAACCCGGGACTTGAGCATCCTCCAGCAGGATTTGCAAAAGCTCAGCACCTCCGCCATCACACACTTTCGTGCACAAAACATCGGCTTCATTTTCCAGGCCTTTAACCTGATCCCCACACTCACCCTTGCGGAAAATGTCAGTGTGCCGCTCTTGATCCAGGGTGTCGGTGCCAGAGCGGCGGAAAAGAAGGCGCGTGAGGTGCTGGCACAGGTGGGGCTCGGAGATCGCAGCAAGAACCGCCCCAACCAGCTTTCAGGCGGGCAGCAGCAACGCGTGGCCATCGCCCGCGCTTTGGTGCATGAGCCGCGTTTGATCATTTGCGATGAGCCCACAGCCGCTTTGGATGCCAAGAATGGCCAGGTGGTCATGGAGCTTTTTGAGCATGTGGCGCGCAGCCCTGAACGGGCGGTTTTGATCGTCACTCATGACAATCGTATTTTCCCCCATGCCAACCGCATCGCCTCCATGGATGACGGGCGGATTGTGGAGGTGCATGATATGGATGCCGAGCATCCGCTGCCGGAAAATCTGAAGCATGGATTTCATCAGTGACAAAGGCGGACAGATTTTGAAATGATGGAAGATTGAATGGCTAACCGCCGCTATCTTCATTCCCTTTTCAAGCTTCGTGAATCTGCTCCAATCGCTCGACTATTCCGTCCTCCAGCAATGCATGCACTGCGGCATGTGTCTGCCCACCTGTCCCACTTACATGGAGACGAAGATGGAGCGCAATAGCCCTCGTGGGCGCATCTCCCTCATGCGCAGTGTGGCTGATGGCGAATTGAAAATCACCAAGGCCTTCTCCGATGAGATGTATTACTGCCTCGGCTGTCTGGCTTGTCAGACGGCGTGTCCGGCGGGTGTGAAATACGCAGAGCTTTTTGAAACCGCTCGTGCGGAGGTGGAGCGGGCCGGCGTGGGGAAGAGTGATGAGCGCGACTTTTGGCGTTGGCTAACACTGAATGTTTTCTTCATGCATCCCAGGCTTCTACGCTTGGCCGGTTGGGGGCTGCGCCTGTGGCAGAAGACGGGCCTGGATGCCGTCTTGAGAAGGGTGAAGTTCTTTGGCCTGCTGCCGAAGAAGCTTCGTGATCTTGAGCCGCAGACACCGCGCGTCTCCGCCGCTTTCTCCGATGAGTTAATCGAGCCTGTCGAGACGCCCGTCGCACAAAAGTATCGAGTCGGTTTGCTCACAGGCTGCATTCAGGATTTGGCGTTCTCCAACATCAATCGTGATACGGCAGATGTGTTGTTGGCTAATGGCTGTGAGGTCGTCACGCCGCGTGCGCAATCCTGTTGCGGTTCTCTGCATGCTCACAATGGGGCGGTGGAGATGGCGCAGGAGTTGGCTCGGCGTCAGATCGATAGTTTCGACATCGACTCCCTGGACGCGATCATCACCAACGCCGGGGGCTGCGGGTCGCATTTGAAAACCTATGGTCATCTGCTGCATGACGATCCTTTTTATGCCAAGCGAGCGCAGCAGTGGGATCGCAAGGTGAAGGACATTCACGAATGGCTGGTGCAGATCGGTATCCGCAAGCCGGAGCATCAAGCCGGAGTCACCGAGGTGACCTACCACGAAAGCTGCCACCTTTGCCATGGGCAGAAAGTCGTCAACCAGCCAAGGCAGGTGCTGCAGGCCATTCCAGGTCTGGTGCTCAAAGAGTTGCCTGAGAGCAATTGGTGCTGTGGCAGTGCAGGCATCTACAACATCACCCAGCCTGAGCAGTCGGCCAAATTGCTCAAACGTAAGGTGAACAACATTGAGCAAACCCGAGTGTCTGTGGTGACGACTTCCAACCCCGGATGTCATCTGCAATTGGCCAACGGCCTTGGTGATAAAGTGGAAGTGACTCAGCCGGTCACCTTGCTGGCGCGGGCTTATCGGGGAGAATAGAGGCTTATCGAATGAAGCGAAACTCGGGAGTGGCCCAGAGCGCCTGAATCAATCTTGCCCAGGCGTCGCGTCGCTCCTCATCGGTGGCATTGCCGGAGGTGGAGGCTTCCAGGTAGTCCTTGGCAATTTCAGTTTCCTTGGTAGTCGCCTCCCGATTCAAGGAGTGGAGATAGGCTTGCTGAATGCCCTGCTCGATGGAGTCGGCTTTCAACACACGTTGCGCGGCTGAGCGGGCCAGCTCAATGACCTGCGGATGATTCATCAGATAAAGGGCCTGTGTGGCGACGGTGCTGGTCGTTCGTTGAGCAATTGGCTGATTGATGTCGGCAAAGTCAAAGACCTCAAAGAGCGGGTGACGCACATTTCGAAAGGCCGCCGTGTAAACGCTGCGGCGGCTGTCATTGAAGGGATACGAATACTCCATGTTTTGTACCTTCGTATCGTTGGAGTCCACCGCCTTGGCATCGCCAACATTGGGGCCTGCCCAACGTGTATTCACGCTATCGGCGGCTGTAAGCATGGCGTCGCGAATGCATTCGGCATCCAGTCGCTTGCGGTTCATGTGGGCGAGGAGGCGATTATCGGGATCGGTCTCGATGGCTTCGCTTTCCGAACTCATGCGGTAGGTGCGGCTCATCACCATCTCTTTTACCAATCGCTTGAGGCTCCAGCCATCCTCCATGAATTTCACAGCGAGGTAATCCAGCAACTCAGGGTGTGAAGGTAATTCGCCGGTGACGCCAAAGTTATCTGTGCTGCGGACGATGCCTGCCCCATAGATCCAGTGCCAGACGCGATTGACAAATACACGAGAGGTTAAGGGATGATTTCGTCCTGTCATCCATTGGGCGAGTTGCAGACGACCGCTCTGATCCGCCGGAATCGCCGACGTTTCGCCCTTGATCGCGACCTGGATAAATCCTCGTGGCACTTGGGCACCGAGGTTGCGGATGTTTCCGCGCACATGGATGCGCGCATCTTCCGGTTGTTCATCTTCCGCCACCGTCATGGCCTCCAAGCGTGTGGGGCCTTCTTTTTGGAGAAGTTTTAGCTCCTTTTGCAGAGCTGCCATGCGCTCCTTGATTTCCGTCTCCGCAGCGCTTGCCACAGGCGATGGCATCTCAGGCATGTCGGCATCTGCTGGGATGAATTGGATGGCATCTGCGGTGACGTAACCTTCGGCACCGGCATTGGAGATCATGACAAAGTTTTGCCCGGTCTTTTCAAAACGGAAGGTGCCGAGGGAAACAAACTGAAGCCCGCGCAGGCTCTCGGTCGCTTGTTTGAAATAAACCAGTTCTTCACCATCGGCATGGAAGATGGTGGCAGGGATTCTCTCGGCTCGGCCAGGGCCTGCGCTGAAAGCCAACCGCACCTCGTAACGGCCTGCCACGGGGAGTTTAGGCGTAAAGGTAATCGTCTTTTCCCCTTTGCCTTCATTGTGATCGTGCGAGTAACCGCCGCCGATGAAGGGCGGGTACATCGCGCTGGCTTTCCAAAAGCCGACCTTCTCGGCTTCACTGTCGTCAACCACAATGCCGGGCAGGTCCGTTGGGTTCAGAGTCTTGCGTTTGCGGAGTGCCGCTCCGCCCAAGTCCCTCAATTCGTCTTTGAGGGCTGCGATTTCATCCGTGAGCTTGGCTAGGGCTTTCTCCTTGGCCTGCATCTTCTGTTCTTCATCGCCTTCAAAGGGCAGGGGGGTATCGATCCAATGCGCCACGTTGTCCGTGTAGTTTTTCAGTATCCGTGTGCTGCGCATGATGCCGGCCAGGGCGTAGTAGTCGCGGGTGGGGATGGGATCGAACTTGTGATCGTGACAGCGGGCACAGCCAATGGTCATGCCCATGAAGGATTTACCGATCGTATCGAGCTGCTCATCCACGATGTCCATCCGCAGCATTTGCTTGTCTTGCTCCTCATAATTGGTTGGACCGAGAACGAGGAAGCCGGTTGCGGTCAGGTTTTGGCGACGCTCCTCGGCATTCTTGGCAGGCATCAGATCCCCTGCAATCATTTGGGTGATCATGCGATCCACCGGCACATCGGTTTGCAGGGCCTCGAGCAAATAATCCCTGAAACGCCAGGCATCCTTGAACGGGAGCGAACGCCCACCACCAGAGGATTCGGCAAAGCGGGTGATGTCCATGAAGTGCGAAGCCCACCGTTCAGCAAAGGTCGGCGATGCCATCATCGAATCCACCAGGGTCTCATATTGGCTAGTGTCGGTTTTTGGCGCCTGTGAGTCTCCGCCAGAGGCTTGAATGCTGATTCCTGGGGCGGGAGGCAGCCCGGTGAGATCGAAAGACAGTCTTCGCAGCAAGGTTTCTGCATCGGCTTCCGCCGCAGGCTTGATGCCTTGGGCCTCCAGTTTGTTCAGGATGAAATGATCAATCGCGTTGTAGGTCCAATCTTTTTGCCTCACTGGCCCTGGTGGCTTGGCCACAGGAAGCTGGAAGGACCAAAAACTGCCGTCTGCTTTCGGGCTGTTGTGCCCGCTGTTGGTCACCGGTAGCGCATCGCGGGGGTCATGCGCACCACCTGCAATCCAGGCCTTGAGATCAGCCAGGGCTGAATCAGACAGTTTTTTCTTGGGTGGCATCTTGAGGTCACGATCCTCATAGCTCACCACTTTCCAGAGGAGGCTTTCGTCAATCTTGCCAGGGATGATGCTGGGGCCCGAGTCACCACCGATTTCCCAACCTCCGCGATGATCCAAACGCAGGCTGCCTTTTTGCTTTTCGGCCCCGTGGCATTCGGTACAATGCTCGATCAGCAACGGGCGGATGCGTTTCTCAAAAAACTCGGTCGGTTCAACCACAGCTCCCATGCCCGCAGCAGGCATGAGCGGCAAGATCCAGCGAACGAGGCGAGAGGCGGCTTTCGGCATGAGTGATCTAAGCAAACGAACGAGGTGTTTGACGTCTTTCACGGGGAGCCATCGCCTGTTTTTTGACAGTGGGTGATTTTCAGAATGATAAACGGCATTGCCATCTGATGCGTATTTCCTTTAGTGTCTCTTTTTTCATGCGCTTTCCCTCCATCAGCGCTGCCATTTTCAGTGTGACTTTGGCCGCCTCAGCCGAACCTGTTTCAAGACTGGTTTGGCAGCCCGTGCAGGAATACTTCATCCGTATCCAACCCGGCAAAACAGCCTTGCCTATCGCAGGGACAAAGCGGCTGAATTCCTTTGTGTCCTATACGCATCTGGGCACGGACTTTGGCTTTCATGGTCCTGCGCAGCACACCATCCAATGGCAGAGTGATGAGATCTGTGCGCATCTCGGGCAGGACCCTGATGCCTGGGCCGGTCTTTGGCATAGCTTGGACGGATTGGCGCGTGAAGCTGGCAAGTCGATGAACTTTGCCATGCCCTGGCCCAACTTTATCAATCAACGCTATCAGCCGAAAGTCAGCAGCGTGATGATCCAAGCCAAGGGGCATGGGCGGCTGAAATTGGAGATCAAATCCAACGATCAAAAGACCCTGTGGGAGCATTTGCTGGAGATCAATAAACCGGAGTGCGAGACCTATGTGATGCCTGTGCCCACCCTGGCCATGCCTAACGCAAAGCTCATCAACTGGACAGCTGAGCCGGGGAGTGAAGTCTGTATCACGAGTTTGAATCTAGGCATGGAACTGCCCGACGTGCCCTTTGATGAATACGTCTTGGCAGCATCCTATGCCAAACTCGCCCGCTGTTACGATCCGACTTCAGGCTTTGTGAAAGACCGTGCCCATACGGAGGACGGGGCCTTTGAGTCTCTGGCCTCCACGGGCATGTTTGCCCTGGCGACTGCTGCCGTTTCACAGCCCCCTTTGGAAATCGTCAGTCCGAAGCAAGCAGCGAAGATTTTGCAGAATATCCATCGGGCTGCAAAGGCGCTGGATCGCCCTCTGGGGCTCTTGCCTCACTTTGTGCGACGCAGTGCCACCGGTTATGTGATTCATCCAGGCACGGAATACAGCACGGTGGATACGGCCATCTTTTACCACAGTCTGCTGCTCGGCGCACAGGCCTTGGGCGATGAAGATCTGCACATGGAGCTTGCATCCGCCGTGGATCAAATTGATTTTAAAGCTCTGCGTCTGCCCGATGGCAGTCTCAGTCATGGCATCAACGATGATGGCCGCACTTTGCTGCCTCATGGCTGGAGCGACTGGGGTGGGGAAACGGCGCTGGTTATGATGTTGGAGCGCATCACCAATGACAATGCCCCTAAATTGAAGATGGAGCGCCCTGGGCAGGCTTGGCAAGGCACCGGATTCATTCCTGAAATCCAGAGCCTGTTTTATCCCGATTTCGACTCCGATGTGCCGGATGCCCTGGATGGTGTGAAATGGCGCAGCGCCCGCACTCGTATGCTGGAGGCTCAGCGTGCCTACATTCAGCGGACCTGGCCGGACAGCCTGGCCGCCAAGATCGGCATTTATGGTCTCTCTGCCGGAGAAGGCGAGCATGGAGATCGCTACCATGTCGGAGGTGTGGACCTGCCTAACCAAGCGATGATTCACCCGCATTACATTCTCATGTCCGGTGCTTTGACGGTACCTTCGGAAACTTATGCTTTGCTCGGGCGCATGGAAAAGGCCGGGTATTTCACTCCTTGGGGCATGGTGGAAACCATCTGTATTACAGGTCATAGTTACCTGCCGATGACCGGGTCTTTGAATGCTGGCTTTGAGGCCTTGGGAGCCTATCATCTTTTCGCCAAAAACCGGGGGCTGCCGGACCTCATTTATGAAGCCAGCCGCAACTCACCTGAGCTGAGGCGTGCCGCTGAACTCTTTTATCCCACACCTGCACAACCTGTGCAGGCGGCGGAATTGAAGGTGCCCCAGGAAGGTCAGTGAGACTTACTTGAGCACCTCAAAGGTCTGACCGATTTTCTTATCCAGGAAGTCGCGCAGCTTGTCCAGACCGAGGCCGGTTTCAGCCGAGATGGGGAAGATCTTCACGCGCTTGAAGCGTTCCTTCAGGCGTTCGACATTTTCCTCGGCGCCGTCGACGTCAATCTTGTTGGCCAGGATGTGCCAGGGACGCTTCGACAGTTCCTTGGAGTAAAGGGAGACTTCCTTGCGGACGATTTCCAGATCTTCCACCGGGTCGCGGCCTTCGGTTCCGGCTGCATCCACCACGAAAAGCAGGATGCGGCAGCGCATGATGTGGCGGAGGAAATCGTGTCCTAGGCCGATGTTTTGATGTGCGCCTTCGATGAGTCCAGGGATGTCGGCCAATGTGCCGCGGCGATGGTCGCCAAAGTGGATCACTCCGACCATCGGTTGCAAGGTGGTGAATGGGTAGTTTGCGATCTTCGGCTTGGCGGCGCTCAGTTTGGACAGCAGTGTGGACTTGCCGGCATTGGGAAAGCCGACAAAACCGGCATCGGCAATGCTGCGCAGTTCAAAGTGGAAGAAGCTTTCTTCGCCATCTTCCCCGGGGGTGAACTCGCGCGGTGCCTGATGCGTACTGGTCTTGAAATGGATGTTGCCCTTGCCGCCCTTGCCGCCCTTGCAGAGCACAAAGCGCTCACCCACTTCCGTGAGATCGGCAAAGGGTTCGTAGCGCGTCACGATTTCGCCGGTTTCAGGATCTTCTTCCTCGATGATCTTGGATACGACCGTGCCGCTGGGAACTTTGTAAACCACTTCTTCAGCGCTGGTGCCCGTACACATATTGCCACCGCCTTTGTGACCATCTTCGGCGATGAGCTTGGCATTAAAAAAGTATTGGCGCAGGCTGTTCGTGCTGGAGTCAACGAGCAGGACGATATCGCCCCCGCGGCCTCCATCGCCACCATCCGGACCACCTTTGGGGCGGAATTTGCCCCGGTGAAAGTGCATACTCCCATCCCCACCTTTACCGGCGCGGGCATAGACTTTGATTTGATCGACAAACATGAACCGGGCATGTAACCCGGATTTCCTTTCGGCACAAGCCGTTCGCGGATGAACTTGCGAGGTAAAGAAGTGGATTCGGGCTTTTGTGCCGTGTCCTGGGGTGATAAAAGCGTCAAATGAGATTTGTATTTGCCGGTCTTTTTCTCTGCCTCACAGTCTGGGCGGCTCCAGAGGATTGGTTTGGTATTCAGGTGGTGGATGCCCAAACGGGGCGTGGGGTTCCACTCATGACCTTCACAACTACGAATCATCAGGCTTTCGTTACCGATAGCGCAGGATGGATCGCCTTCCAGGAGCCTGGGCTCATGGGCACCGAGGTGTTTTTTCATGTGAGTGGCCCCGGTTACTCAATCGCTAAAGATGGCTTTGGTTATGCCGGGGTGCGTTTGAAACCAAAGCCTGGGGGGCGGGCCGAGGTCAAAGTTTTGCGCCAGAATATCGCTGAGCGGCTGTATCGTATAACAGGACAGGGGATTTATCGAGATTCCACCCTTCTTGGCTTGGAGAGTCCTTTGCCTCGACTGAATTTGAACGCCGGTGTTACCGGTCAGGACAGTGTGCAGGCGGTGCCGTGGAAAGGCCGTCTTTTTTGGCTTTGGGGCGATACCAATATCGCGAGTTACCCGCTGGGGAATTTCCACAGCACCTGTGCTTGGTCAGATATGCCACCCCTTGGCGGGTTGGAGCCTGATCAGGGCATCCACCTGGAATACCTAACGGACGCCAACGGAAAACTGCGTCAGATGGTGCCGATAAAGGAGCCTGGTCTCGTCTGGGTCTTTGGCCTCCTCACCGTTTGTGATCTGACCGGTAAAGAACATTTGCTCGGTCATTATGGTCGTTACGAGCGGCTGGATAAGAGGATAGAGCACGGCATTGTCGAATTTGATGAAAGTGCGGGACACTTCATTCGCGTGATTCAGCTTCGTGATGAATTCACCTGGCAACATCCTCAGGGCAATGCTGTGCGTGTCACCACTGGTGAAGGCGACTTTTATTACTTCACAGAATCTTTCGCCCTTACCCGTGTCAGGGCGGATTATGAAAGTGTGCTGAATCCCGATGCCTACGAAGCCCTCGCTTGGTCTGTGAAATTGCAAGACTACGAATGGCAGAAAAGTCAGCCGCCAGTCAGTCAAGATGTGGAGACTCAGCTTATTCGTTCTAACAAAATGTTGGTCGAAAAAGCTCGGTTCCAAACACAAGACTCAGAGACAAGTAAACTTGTGAGAATTCATCGGTCCAGTATCCAGTGGAATGCCCATCGTCAGCGTTGGGTGATGATAGCCACACAGAAGTCGGGTGCCGAGTCCCTGTTAGGGGAGGTCTGGTATTCCGAGGCGAATTCATTGGAAGGCCCCTGGAAAAAAGCTGTTAAAATTGCCAGTCACCCGCGATACAGTTTTTACAATCCGCGTCAGCATGTTTTCTTCGCTCAGGATGGTGGTCGCATCATTCACTTTGAAGGCACCTACACGGAAACTTTCTCCGGCAATCCCATTGCTACGCCTCGATACGATTATAATCAGATACTCTACCGACTGGATTTGGATGCCCCAAGGCTGAAGGGGTTTCAATGATCACTTTTAGCCGGACTGACACATGGTCATTTGATACCAAGGGTAGGATTCAACGGTTGATGTATTTGTCATCGCATTTCCCCGCATTATGGATATGAAACAGCGAGAGTGATCGCTGATGCTTCTGACATGGAAAACTTGAATCAACTGTTTGAAAACAATCGGGCTTGGTCCGCGAAGATCAGGCAACAAACGCCCGATTTTTTCCTCAACCTCTCGCGGCAGCAGACACCGAAGTATCTGTGGATCGGCTGCTCCGACAGTCGTGTGCCCGCCAATGAAATCGTGGGGCTTCAGCCGGGTGAATTGTTTGTTCACCGAAACGTGGCCAATATTGTTGTTCACACGGATTTGAATTGCCTCTCGGTCCTCCAGTTTGCCGTGGATATTCTGAAGGTGCGTCACATCATTGTCTGTGGTCACTATGGATGCAGCGGCGTGCGGGCCGCTTTACGGCGGGATCGTTTGGGTTTGAGCGATAATTGGTTACGCCATGTCCAGGATGTGCGAGAAAAAAATGAAAAGCGCCTGGTTGACGCGGGAGATGAGGCGACTGCCGCTGATTTGCTTTGCGAGATGAACGTGATCGAACAGGTGGTGAATGTTTGTCGAACGACGATTGCTCGCGATGCCTGGGAGTCAGGGCAGGAACTCAGTGTCCATGGCTGGATCTACGGATTGCAGGATGGTCTTGCGAAAGATCTGAACGTGACAGTCAATCGCTTCCAGGATACTCAGAGCATCTATCGAACTGCGATGTCAGCATTGCTCTGAATAGCGTGCGTGACTATTTGGGCAGCGGCACCTGCGAAGGGTGCATGAGGTAGGCGATGAGGTCGCGGATCTGATCAGGCTGGAAGGCCATGAGCAGGCCCTCAGGCATCATGGAGACAGGGGAGGTTTCCTGTTTGGCGATCTCGCTCTTCTCCACGGTGGTTTCCTCAGTGAGGAGGCGCAGGGTCAGGGTGCGGGCGTCTTGTTTGCCGATCACGCCGCTGAGCACACGGCCATCCTTCAGCGTGATCATGCTCATGCGGTAATCCGCGCTAACGACGCCGCTGGGGTCCACAATGTTTTCCAGCAGGTAGTCCAGGTTCGCACGACCGGAGCCGGTGAGATCGGGTCCGACTTTCCCGCCTTCTCCATACATGACATGGCAGGCGGCGCAGATCTGATACATGACGCGGCCTTTGCCCAGGTCGGCCTTGGCGAGGACATCGGGTGTGAGTTTGGCCTTCAGATCTTCGATCATCTTGGACTTGTCGCCGGCGGAGTCGCGCAGCTCGCCCCAGGCTTCCGTCAGTTGCTTCGTCAGGCTTTCGTCATTGAGGCCGCGAATCTGGCGGGCGTGGAAGGCGGAGAGTTCGGTGCGGGGGATCTTCCCCAAGGCGACCTGATCCAGCAGGGCCTTGGCAAAGGAAGGCCGGGAAACCAAAACGGCGATGATGCCAGGGCGGTCGTCACTACTGAACTTGCGATAGCTGTTCGCGAGCTTTTTGCCGATCTCGGGATCATCGAACTGTGAGAGACCTTTGGCGGCAAGGGCATTGAGACCGCGGGTTTCGATGAGCTTCTCGCAGACACTGCGCAGGTCATCAGGACGGGCGTCAATGAGGGTCTTCAAAGCAGCACTACGGTTTTCCATTGGGGCTTTGTCGTCGAGGGCCAGGGCCTTGACTTCATCGAGAGCGCGGCCATCGCCGAAGAGCGTGGAGAGCTCGCGTATGGTGGCTGCGTCCGACTTTGCAACGGAGGCGGCGAAGGTATCCCAGGCAGCAGGCTTGGGGGCCTTGCGCCAGCCTTTGAAGGCTTCGGACAGGCCTTGAAGAATGGCGAGGCGGTTGTCTTCGTTAACAGCATTGCCGAGCAGAGCACTCAGCGGCGCGGGGGTCGTTTCGATCCGGCTGGCCAGGGCGCGGGTGATCCAGCGGGTGGCGTTGGGCCAGGTGCTGTCTTTGGCGATGGCGACGAGGGCGGCTGGATCGCTTTCGACCAGCGGAATGAGGCCATACCAGACGAGGGAAGGAAGGTTTTTGTCCGTGGCGTAGTCGATGTGCTGCACCAGGGCTGCGGCCAGGGCGGGGCGTTTGTCCAGGGGCAGGCGCTGAAGGGTGGATGCCAGCGTGAGCTGTACCAGGCTAGAGGGATCGGTCTGGGCGATTTTAATCAACTGTTGGTAAATCGATTCATTGAAGACTTCGCGGGCCGGTCGTTTGCTGGTGAGACTGTCCAGCGGCCAAAAGTCCGTGAGCAGGCGGATGGCCCAGGCGCGGACGTGTTCATCCGGATCGTTCAGATGTTCCTGGAGAAGGGTAGGGGTGGCTTTGCCTTCCTGGTATTGCTTCCAGAGCGTCGGCAGTTTGCCTTCGCTAAGAAGACAGCGTGGATAAAGGGCAGCCTTCGGTTTGCCGGCTTCGCCATAGCTGATCCTGAAAATGCGCCCGCTGGTGCGGTGGACGCCGGTGGATTCATGGCACTCGCCGGTGTCGCTCCAGTCGAGGATGAAACCGCTGCCATCGGGACCGGTGCTGATCTCGATGCCGCGGAACCATTCGTCCTCGGTGAGGAAAACATCGGGCTCGTGTTTGCCCACATAGCCGGAACCGAGCCGTTCCAGGCGCTCCACATTGGCCCGGCGGCCATGCATGTTCAGAGTGAAGAGCTTGTCGCGATATTGGTTAGGCCACTGATCGGCCTGATAGATCATCATGCCGATGTGGGCATGGCCGCCGCCCAGGTCGTTGGCCTTGCCATCGCGGCTGTCCTGCCAGCTTCCGGTGGTGTCGAAGTGGTAGTGATCGGCGATGGTGTCCAGTCGCTCATAAACGTAAGGGTTCAGGGATGGGCTGGTGTCGTGGAGATGTGCTCCTGGGATCAGGTGCCAGAGGTGGCCGGTGACGGTGTTGATGAAAAACATCTCGCCGTTTTTGTCCCAGTCATGACCCCAGGGATTGGTGGTGCCGTGGGTGAGGACTTCGACGATTTTGAGCTCGGGGTGAAAGCGCCAGATGCCGCCTTTCATGGGGATGCGTTGATCCTCCGGGGTGCCGGGCACGCCCAAACTCGCCGGACAGGAATGGCCGCAGCGTCCATAGAGCCAGCCGTCCGGTCCCCAGCGCAGGCCGTTGGCGAAGTTGTGATAGTTGTCCTTGGCCACCGTGAAGCCGTCCAGCATCACCTGCGGCGGTCCGTCGGGGATGTCATCGCCATTGGCATCGGGTATGAAGAGCACCTGAGGCGGGCACATGAGCCAGACTCCACCCCGACCGACCTCCACACTGGTGAGCATCTGCACGTCTTCGGTGAAGACCTTGCGGGTTTCAGCCACGCCGTCCCAGTCCTTGTCTTCCAGGATGATGACACGGTCCTTCAGCGCCAGGTCGAAGCGCTTGCTCCGCTCCGCATAGGTGTAGTTTTCCGCGACCCACATGCGGCCTTTCACATCCCAGGCCATGGCCACGGGGTTTTGCACATCGGGCTCGGCGGCGAACAGGGTGGCTTTGAATCCCTCCGGCAGTTTCAGTTTGGCCAGGGCTTCCTGAGGGGAAGGGGGATTGGCATCGCCGGGGTCGCTATTGTAAAGCTTGGGAAAGTCCGCGTGAAGAGCACAGGGCAGGGCGAGCAGGCAGAGCCAGTGGGAAAGGGGTGAAGACATGCAGATCACAAAAAGAGAAATTACGGTGACAATGCTGACGAGTCATTCACAAAAGGAAAGCTGCTTTCCTTCTTGCCTGATCTGCATGTCTCCGCTGGGATGTAAGTGACAACCCTCAATCATGAAAATCACCTTCTGCGGAGCTGCCGGGACCACCACGGGATCGAAACATCTCATCGAGATCAATGGAGCACGCATCCTTCTGGACTGCGGCCTGTATCAGGGACGGCGCAAGGAGGCGATGGAGAGAAACCGCGACTTCCCTTTTGATCCTGAAAAGATTGACTGTGTGGTGCTCTCCCACGCACACATTGATCATGCAGGGAACCTACCGCATCTCAGCAGGCGTGGATTCACCGGCAATATCTATGCTACCCCGGCCACGCGCGATCTGTGCAGCATCATGCTGCCGGATGCGGCGCACATTCATGAAAGTGACATCGCCTGGTTAAACAAGCATCGGAAACGGGATGATCTGCCGCTACTTGTGCCCAGTTACACCAAGGTGGATGCGGAGAACTGCATGAGGCAGTTTGTGACCGTGAGCTACAATCGCAGCATGATGGTCGCCGATGGTGTCACCATCACGTTTATCGATGCCGGTCACATTTTGGGTAGCGCACAGGTGGTACTGGATTTGGAAGATCATCTCACAAAGAGAAAGTGCCGCCTGCTTTTCAGCGGTGATGTCGGGCGGCCCGGCAATGATCTTTTGGAAGAGGCGGCTCCATGTGAAAAAGTGGATTATCTCATCATGGAGAGCACTTATGGCGGGCGGAAGCATGAACTCGCGGCACAAACTTCCGAGCACATCTGCCACCTGATTCATGAGATCCAGCGTCGGCGCTCACACATGATCATTCCGGCCTTTGCGGTGGAGCGCACCCAGCAGCTTCTTTACACCCTGGATAAACTGCGGGCTGAAAATTGCTTCACGCCGGTGCCTGTCTTTGTGGATAGCCCACTGGCCGTGCGCGCCACGGAGATCTTCCGTCTGCACATCGAGGATTTGAAGCCCGAGGTTCGTGATGCCGTCTTCATGCGTGACGATCCTTTTGGATTCGAAGGATTGCGTCTCGTCCGCAGCGTCGATGAATCCAAGGCGCTGAACAAGATCAAAGGTCCAGCCATCATCATCTCCGCCTCAGGCATGGCCGAAAGCGGGCGTATCCTTCATCATCTTCGCAACAACGTCAGCAATCCTGACAACATCCTTCTCTTTGTCGGTTATTGTGCTGAAAACACTCTCGGCTGGAAGCTGCGCAGCGGTCACCCCAAGGTCAATATCCTCGGCGATGAATTTGCTGTCCGTGCCGAGATTGAGACTTTGGATTCCTTTTCAGGCCACGCGGATCATGATGAACTGCTGGCCTACTTTGACCGGATCTCAGGCCCGAAACGTCGCGTCTTTCTGGTGCATGGGGAGCGTGAGCGTTCGGATGTTTTGTGCCAAGCTCTTTCGGAAAGACACAAGGAGGGGCGGGTGGAGGTGGCAAACCTCATGCAGACGGTCGAACTATAACGAGGCGATAGCTTTGTTGCTTCAAAGGGCAAAGTCAGGCAGCTATAAAATAACTCTCTTTTTGCACTGGTAGATCCTTAATAAAGGAGGAAAAGTGAAGCGTGAAACCTTTCTTCTTTCTTTGCTTATTAGCCCTACTCCCGGCCTGCACTCAAGAGACTCAAAATCAGATTGGTCGCTCCATTCAAAACTGGACCGGCGTCAATGGTGTGCTCGAAATCTATGCGGGAGAAAAGCTGGTGAAAAAGTTCATTCAGGTGGACAAGTTGACCACAGCTTCAGGCACCCAAGACACTGCGACAAGGCCTTACCGTTATGGCTACGGCGTGCTGGATGAGAATCTGGATGGCGTGAAGAGCCCAGGTGAAAAGCGAGTGTACTTTGAGTTCAGCGATTACTCCTCCAACTACATTTTTTATGAAAGCCCACGCTGAGTGATCGAGTTGAGGTAGGGAATATTATCGTCCCAGCAAGATGAGAACTCCGGCGATAAGTGCCAGGAGAGGTACGATGACGCTAAAAGTGCCGAGGCTGATACCAAAGGCACCGGTAAGACCAATGATGATGAGGTAAATAGCCAGGAGAATGTGGCCGAGATTAGATGGGATAGTCATGGTTTTGTTTCGTGAAGATTTCATGAGCGATGGGCTGGGTCTGCCTCTGTTTGAGTGTTATCTTAACCCAAAGATTAGAAAGCCTGGGTTTTGGAATGGGTGGCTTGGCCTAAAAGGTCCAATTTAAAGAAACTGTGCCAAAGACTTGGGCAGCCACCTGCTCGCTGTATTCCTTCGTGCGATAGACAAAGGCATAGGCCAGCTTGGTGTTCTTGATGTTCATTGCCACACCGATACTGAGGTCTGCGACAAAGGGATTGTGACCAACAGAAGGACTATTGCCAAAAGTGTTGCCATCCAAGAAAATGTTCCGCCCGACAGCGCGGCCATCCACCCTCGCGAAAGCATAAAGCCCCAGGTCAAACCAAGCACGCTCAGCTCCCATCCGACCATCCACAGGGGTGGAGGTGGTCGTGGAAGTACCAATAGCGCCTGTGCCGAAATCATCAGGCAGATTCAAGCCGACGCGGAACTCAGCTCCGAGATTGGCATAGGTGTAAACATTTCCCACGGCACCACCAAGATGAGGTAACAGTTCCCAGTCCAGCCCGCTGCGGCGTTCATGTTTGGGCCAGCGCCACATGCGTTCATAGGCCAGCACAAAGCCCAGTTCGTTGTGGAGTTGATTGTCCCAGCCATTCGGGTGGTCCAGATCACGAGCATCATGGACGAGACGCTGAGCTTCCTGCGCATAAGACCAGGAGCCGACGACGCCAATGTCTAAGACAAGAGAATTGCGCACATCCGCATTTTTCCACACAACGCCGATGCCCATATAAAGCCAGCCTGCATAGGGGCGATCATCCTCAACGGGTCCAAAGGCCTCAGTATTGTCAGGGGTATAAATATTCTGCCCGAGAGAGAGGACAAGGTTTCTTTGAAATTCCTCGTCATTGATGAAGGGGAGCACATCAAATACGGGCAGGAATCCGCGGGAGTATGGAGAGTCGCTAAACTTGTTTAGATTGGGAGAACTCCAGCTAAGCTTCGCGCCGCTGGTGTAATAACGGTCTGTGCCTGCGAATAGGTCATTCTCCATGTAAAGGCCAATGGTGCCACTTGAAACTTCCTGAGATGACAAGGGCAGTGATGATGTCAGGACTAACAAAGAGGTGAACAAAAAGGGAGACGATATCTTCATGAAATGAAAGCGGGTGTGACGGGATGATGACAGGAGGTTTCGAAAAACGCGGTGAAGTGGGCGGGTGGGTTTTGAGAGGGGGCTAAGAATGACTTTCAGTGCGGAATCGCCTGGCTGTGTGTGAGGTCGCGTTACGTCTGCTGTTATTTGCTTTCTGTCTTTGTGGGCTCCATGGGGGGCAGGGTTTATGGCAGCTTCGGGTTTTTTCGAATCTTGCCTTGAGCGGGCAAATCACGATTCTTGGATTCGGGGTTTATCTTGGGATTCGACTCAGGCCTGATTGGGCTTGTTTGAATCGGGCCTGGTGTTTTGTTAGCCTCGACTTCTTCTTTCATTTTACCTTGGGGCTGCACCTCGATTCTTTCGGGTAGCTGAATGGCAACATTCTGTTTTTCAAGAGATGTGTTTTGTTCCCCAACTCTTTCGAACGTGGCTTCGGTTGGGAGTCCATTTGGGATCTCAATGCGGCTTTTTAGCTGCTTTCTTAAAGCTGAAATTTCCTCAGGCGACCCCGCTTCACTCCAACCCCGATTGATGCGTGCATAGCTGATTTTTTCAGAGAGCTTGCCTGGTGGTGCAAAAGCCCTTGCTGAGACAGGTAGGGTCAGCATGCTGAGTAGGTCGCCTTGGCTGCGGGAACGAAAGCGATCATCTGCTTGATAACGTGGGTCTCCTTCATAATCCTGACGGCGGTCCAGCTTGTAACGACGGATGGGATCGGAACTCAGACGGGCCAGATCTTCGTATTTCAATCCTCCATTATGAACGTTGCCGTTCATAGAGGTGATGTTGGTGATGTTCGTGGTTTCACTGATGATCGAAAGGTTTTGCCCTTGATCCACGAGGACGGTGTTTAGACGACGAGATCCAAAGTTTTGTCCTTCAACAAAGCGGTAACTGCTAGGCCCGATGTTGTAGTAATCATCGACCCAGCTATTGAAGCCGATGTCGATGTTGAACTTTGCCTCGGGCGGCAGAGGAGCCCAGCCGATATGGCTGGAGCTGCGACGCCAGGAAACCCAGCCTGGCCCCCAATCGCTGCCAGGCACCCAAACCCAACCGATGCGGTCCACCTCTGCCCAGCGGCCATAATGATACACGGCCCAGCCATAGACCTCATTGGAATCCCAGGTCCAACCGGCATCGGTATAGACCCAGCGACCCTCGCTGTAAGGGCGCCAATCGCTCGCGACATTACTCGGGGTCCAGCAGTAGCCGTAATTGCCAACTTCCTGCCAATTCCCGTGAGCCTCAAGATGGCTGTAAAAAAATCCAGCGAGACGGCTTCTCGCGCCTCCACAGGTGATAGAATCGAAGTTAAAAGACTCGCCGCAGCGAAGAATGATAAAGTTCTTTTCATGGCTGGCGAAAGATGAACTCGGCAGGGCCTTGCTCTACAGGATGCGTCGTCCCTGAATCAGTCGAACCAGGATGACGATGACTGCGATCACGAGCAGGATGTGAATCAAGCCACCCATGGTGGAACTGGTCACTAGTCCCAAAACCCAGAGTGCAATAAGAATAATCGCTACGGTCATTAACATAAGCGTATTTCGTCTAAATGCTGGTTGATGGCCTTGGCTTAGTTAGCTGCTCGTTCGATATGGCTTCCCACATGGCGAACATCCCGGCCAAGGCCGCATGTGGTATTACAACCGGTGGCAATAGAGGCGAATAGGCCTGTAATGAGAGTAAGGGCAAGCAGGTGTTTTATGGTGTTTTTCATAATTAATTAGGTTTGGGTGATTCGAGGGAGGGTTATTCGGCGGCGATGGACTTCATGTCGGTGTTGAATTCTTTGATGGCCGCTTCAACGGCTTCACGTGATTCGCCCGTGCGCTTCTGAATGCGGCCTAGCAGCTCCGTTTGTTGGCCCTGAATGTATTGGAGATCATCGTCGGTGAGGAGTGCCCACCTTTGTTTGAGCTTGCCTTGAATGATGTTCCAGTCGCCTTTGATTTCGAGGGTGTTCATGAATGACAGATTATCCGTGTTCAGAAGTTTTTGACATGGGGTGTAACCCTACCTGACGAGATTCTACCCCTCTGGTCGGGCTCTATAAAAAAGCGACTTGGCTTTCGCCAAATCGCTTATGGGGTGATTCAAGGGTCCAGTTTAGTATGTCTGGGTGGTCTGCGTTTGCACAGAGCCACCGCCCAAATAAGGAGAGCTCAGGGTGGTGCGTTCCGTGGTGGTGGTGGTGGGAGTAGGCTCCTGATGCAGTTCCGTGGTGCAGTTGGTGATGGTCAGTGATGCAGTGATGATGAAGGTGTAGGTGAGAAGCATTTTCATAGGAATGAGATTTCTTTTTTGGATGATGGTTGTGTTGTCTTTTACTTCGACTGTCGGGGGATCAATGGGGTATGTTAGGGCGGGCCTAACATGAAGAGCGGAGCGAAGGTTTAATGAAACAGATTTTTGATGCTGCGGCTGACCTTGTGGATCTGGCGGTCCAGATTCATGTCTCCAAAGCTATGGGCACCTTTTCCCACCATGTCGGCTCCATCTTCTGCCAGAGTTGCGAGGCGGTGTTGAATGTCTTCAAGCAGACGCACAGCGCGGTTTTGCGGCGGTGGTGGATTCAAAACGCGAATGAGGACAACCGCCAGAAGTCCCATCCCCAAGACCCCCAGCAATGAACTGGTGGGATGACTGCGAACGCAATCCTCGATTTTGTTAGCGACATTTGACGGAGTGGGCGTTGGCGGAATGTCCGCAGTGAGATCAGAGGGGAAGTTCATGGTTGTTGGGGGGGGGTTTTTATTGCAGCAAATTTCGAGCGCCTTGGTCATGCCCAAAATCAGCAGCGTGGGGCGTAAAAGTGTAACGCCTATCGCCGTGACGGTGCCGATGATGACGCGGGTCGGAAGCAGATTGATCAAAAGCCCGATTCCAAAAGCCACAGCGATAGTCTTCGTCGGCTCTCGGTTGGCAAAGTCCTTGGCATCATCAAGTATTTAACGGATAGGTTGTAACGGAGGGACATCGTTCATGCATCGCTATATATCTCAGGCTTGAAACGGAGGCTATGGGGTGTAACCCCACCTTTTTCGTTCAAGGCATGATCTTCACAGGTGTTCCCACACTCACGGAACGAAAGAATGCATCTGCCATGAATGCTGGCATGCGGATGCAGCCATGCGAGTCAGCGTAGCCGGGTAAGAACCCTTCATGCATGCCTGTGCCACCCGTGATACGCATAAAGTTAGGCATATTGGCACCGACATACGTGGCACCTTGGGGTTTTTTATCTTTGCGGGTGTCCACGTCTTTCTGAATGACGGTGCCGTTGGCATCCACATAATCGCCAAAAAGAGAGGAGCGATGGTTTTTGTCTTTCTCAAGGATGCGGAAATTTCCGGTGACAGTGTCCTTGCCCTCGCGTCCTGTGGAGATCAAGGACACGCCAACCAGTTGATCTCCCTTATAGAAATAGGCTCTCTGCTCGGAGAGTTTGATCTGCACAGAGGGGTTGCCTGTCAGGCTATCCCCTTTCCAGAATGAGACCTGATCCGGCGGAGGTGAACGCTGTGCTTTCTGAGACTGCATCAACTGCGCGTCTGTCTGATAGTTCACGGCGCAGCTTGTACTGAGTAGCAACAAACTTAGAGTGAATAAAAGACGCGGAGGACAGCATTCGGTGAAAAGATGTTTCATTCCATTACCATGCAGACATTGAAGGAAAGGTGCGATGGGGTGTAGTGCCCATAGAACATATGAACTAACTGGTCGCCGATAAGGACGAAGACGATGAATACGGCGGCGCGGTTTGATGTAATCATCATCTTTTTTGGTTGGGTGAGGCGACTGTTAGGTCTATGATGCCAGTGACGAGCAGGACAACGGGTTCAAAGCGCCTAGCGTTTTCTGAAATGGGGTGTAACCCGACCGCATTGGCCTTTCTTGCGAAAGCGCAAGGTAGGGTTTCACCCCATAGATTAAGCCATGATTCAACCCATCCATCAGAGGGTTTTAAAGCAGATCCTTGCTCCCGCCCTCGACCATGAAAGAACAACCGCCTAGTAGGCTCAATGATATTTATCTGGATGCTTTACAGCTCTATTTAAGTCAGGATGACGAAGATAATTTTGAAGCGGCTGCCAAGGTCGGACTTCAGGCGGTTCCTTTGGGCCTGGAAACCTTGGACATGGTCAAAATCCACAATGAAGCACTCACGAGTCTTATTTCGCCTACGTGGACGAATCTGAAGCGTGGGGTGATGACAGCGCGCGCTGCACTTTTTTTTGCTGAAGTTCTGCGCCCCATTGAAGACACGCACGCTACAGCGCTCAAAAACAACAAGGAACTCAAGAATCTCAATTTGATTTTGCTTCAGCGTACGCTTGATCTGGCGGATTCCAAACGGGAACTCAAAGAAGGAGTCAGTCAGCGAAAGGCTGCGGAAAAGGCCCTTAAAACCAGCACATGTGAAGCGACTAAATTGCTGGAAGATTCGCGCCAGTTGCAAAGGCATTTGAAGGCACTCTCACTTCAGATCCTGGCTGCCGGGGAGGAGGAGCGCCGAAAGATGAGTCTGGAGTTGGAGAATGAAATCGCGCAGACATTGCTTTCCATCAATGTGCGTCTTCTGACTCTGGATAAGGAGATGATCATCAATAACGAAGAATTTGAGAAAGAGATCGCGACAACTCAATCCGTGGTGAGAGAATCTGTCGCGGCTATCAACCGTTTTGTTCGGGAGTTCAGCATGGTTTATGAAAACTAAGTCGCCGCCATCTCTCCTGCCTGGATACTTGTTAGCGCTGCGCAAGCATTTGAAGCTGCCCCCATCCACGGGGCTACAGGCTGCACGTCGTCAAGGATTGCGCGCGATTGCGGCGGGGCTGGAGACGCTGGACTTGGCCAGAATTCACGAGGAGGCCTTGATTACTCTTGTTTTGACGGATTCTTCTCGTCGAAGCAATGACGGGTTGCTAAGGCGGGCAAGCGCATTCTTTGCAGAGGCGCTGACCCCGATCGAAGAGACCCACCGTGGTGCGCGTGAAGCCAATGCGCAATTGAAGTTGACCGTTGAGACATTAACTCTGCGCACGGTAGAACTGGCGAGCACGAATGATGAACTGAAGTGCGAAATCCTTCAGCGCAAGTCCGTTGAGGATTCCCTCCGTATCAGTGAGCAGACCTCCAGTGAGTTGCTGATCAAGTCACGAAATTTCCAGGAAGAGTTGCGCCATCTTTCGCGTCAGCTTTTGTCTGCACAGGAGGAGGAGCGTAAAAGAATCAGTCGTGAACTGCATGATGTCGTTGCGCAGACTCTCACCAGCATCAACATCCGGCTGAGCAGCCTGCAATTTGCCAATACCGCTAACATCAAGGAAATGCGGAAAAAAATTGCAGCCACTCAACGGATGGTCATCAAATCAGTGGGCATCGTGCATCGTTTCGCCCGCGATTTGCGTCCTGCGGTTCTTGATGATTTGGGGCTTATCCCCGCTCTCCAAGCTTATTTGAAGGACTTCATGGCGCGAACAGGTATTCGCACGGAACTCATCACGTTTGCCGATGTTGAAAAACTGAGTAGTGCGCTAAAGACCGTCTTGTATCGTGTGGTACAGGAAGCTTTGACCAATATCGCACGTCATTCGGGTGCCAGCCGTGCTAAAGTAAGCATCAGCAAACCCAAGGCAGCAGTTCATATGGAAATCCATGACAATGGTAAGGGCTTTAATGTCGAAGATCCGGTGTTTTCGAAACGAAAAAAACGCCTGGGTCTCCTGGGTATGAGAGAGCGCGTGGAGATGGTCGGCGGTGCTTTTTGTGTGGAATCCGAGCCGGGCCAGATGACCAATCTGATGATCACTATCCCTGATAAAAAGCAGGTCGTTCGCCCTGTCCCCCAGAAGCGGCGTAAAAACCCTCTCCTACGCCCATGAAGCGAATCACTGTCTTATTGGCTGAAGATCATATGATCGTCCGTGAAGGTCTGAGGGCCTTGCTCCAACTGGAAGATGACATGGATGTCGTCGGTGAAGCTGAGAATGGTCGTCAAGCGGTGGAACTGACCGGGACTCTATCTCCTGATGTGGTGGTGATGGATATTGCCATGCCGCTGCTGAATGGCATGGAGGCCACGCGCCAGATCCTTCACGATTATCCTGCCACCAAGATCCTCATTCTCTCGGCGCATAGCGATGGCCTGCCCCCGAAGTTTGAGCCAATATTTATGAGAGTCCTGGGTGCGTTAGCGGGTTGATTTCTTGGATTTGCTTCTGAGTTGAGGTGACTGTTTTATCTTTGTTTC
>Ga0247837_1003284_pt1 | contig 28590 bp, 29 predicted proteins | sample LaCtaG_2_FD_187115 | JGI IMG/M metagenome (GOLD analysis project Ga0247837, IMG submission 187115) | Freshwater microbial communities from meromictic Lake La Cruz, Castile-La Mancha, Spain - LaCruzMarch2015_14.5m | ecosystem: Environmental > Aquatic > Freshwater > Lake | place: Spain: Castile-La...
AAGTTGAGCCTTGATACGTTGTATCTGCTTTAGCTTTAAAAAACCCTCCACTAGTAATCCTCATCCGCTCCGTAGGAGTAGACGCCCCATCTGCGGTAGTGGAGAACACTAGGCGGCCTGGCATGTCGTTGGCGCCAGGAGTGCCGTCTACCTGAGCACCAACTGAAGCAGCTCGGATTATGTTTGTTCCATCAGCTCCACCAAAAAATAAAATCCCTAGGTTATCATTATTTTGAACAATTGTGTGTGAGTTAACAGCAGAACCTCTTGCTTTTGCTAGATATAATTCACTGCTATTTTGATTATCACTGCTAAATGCTATGCCAGCAGTAGCACCTGCTGTTACGCTTTCTACTTGAAACTTAGGCGCATCCCCTGCGTTATATGTGCTACGGCTAGTAGACGTACCAACTAAGAGGCGGCCGCTGGAGTCGATGCGGGCGCGTTCAGAGCTAGCGGTGCTGAGCGTAATTGTTTGGGGAGAAACAATGTTGGCAATGTTTCCAGAGTTAGACCCGAAGATGCCCCCAGCAAAACCACCAGAGCCGTTAAAAAAATAACCGCTGGTTGCGTCAGTGAAGTAGTTTCCTCCAGTAAGGAACTGGTTGCCAACAACATGTAGTGTGCTGTTAGGGCTCGTAGTGCCAATCCCTACTTTCCCGTCAGACGCAATGTACAAACGGGCATTCCCATTAGTTGCTACCGCTACTTGATTAGCGCCCGGCAAATAGATGCCGTTTGAAGGGATGCTGCTACTGGTAGGAATGAAGCTGGCGGCAGTATTGGTGCCGGTCGTAACAATAGCTTGGCTGCCAAAGTTAGGGCTGATCTTGGTGCCAGCAATTGCCGCGCTGGCATCTACGTTTGCATTACCAATAAAAGTCCAGCCCGCATCGTAATTTGTGCCACTGACTTTATAAAATACTTGGTTTGCACTACCTCCTGATGAGATGGCGCCTGCTGGCCCCTGCACTCCAGGCACTGCCAAGGCGATCTGCGTGTCCTTTTCGTCAATAACTGCAATCTGTATGTCGGCCATGGTTTAAGTCCGTGAGTAGGTGCGTTGGACAGTGGCAACGCCTGTCACCCAATAATAACGCTCACCACCGCTCTGAGTTAAACTTACGTCCCAGCCATAACTACCCACCTCAATTGCTAGCGATGTAGCAGGCGACATCACCAATTCAAATGCCCCATCAGTTGCGCTAGTAATGGTTGGCGTAAAAGTACCAACTAATGTATTAGTAATTAAGCCTTTTACATCAGCATCAACGGTATAACCTGTTATATCAAGGGGAGTTGCAACGTAAAAATCACCCGATGCAGTACCAGTAACTGATATAGTTGATCCGCCGCTAGTTGCGGAAACTTGAAATGCGTCAGTAGTTAATCCAACGGCAATTACATAATAAACAACATTTAAACTTAAACCGCAAGGAATATCATCACCACCTGTAAATACGACTTTAGTAGTTGCTGTTAAACCGTGACATGGAACGTTAAACGTAGGCGTGGTGCCAGCAATCGTGATACTGGTTAAAGCTTGCCGGTTTTGGGTGGCACGAAATGATCCGCGCCATGTTGCGTTTTGTAATATGGTGATGTCATAGGTGGCGGGGTAGATCATAAAAGTCTGTGTTTAGTGCCAGTCTAGCACCGGGCTTCAAGCGCCTCAACTTTTGCTGCAAGCTCTTGGATTGCTTTTACTAGCATCGGGATCATGTTAGCTTGAGCAAACGTGTATTGGTTTGGATCGTTGGCGTCAATTAAATTAGTGTAGGAAGCGTTAAATGTTTTAATTGTTTCTAGAACTTCCTGCGCAATAAAACCAGCAGCAGGCTTGCCTTTGTCAACTTCGCTATTACGTAAGTTCCAATTAAATTTACGTGGTTTTAATGCAATAACAAAATCAAGCCCTAGGGTTAGATCTTGAATGTTATTTTTATCGCGAGCATCTGATACAAAAGTCCACGCCGATGCAGCGCCTTGGAATCGGGCAGTAACACTACCATTATAAATGTTTACTTCGTTGCTAATTTCCAAAGTAGATGATCCTACACTGTCACCAATTCCAACATTAAATGAACCTTCAGTATTATAGAATAACGCATGGTCTCCAATAACAGTGTTGTGCGAACCCGCTTGCAGATAAAATAAGGAAGAGTTACCAATAGCAATATTGTCACTGCCATCATTGGAGTTGAAGAGGGCTATGTCGCCAATAGCAATATTATTGTCATAAATGGTGTTGGCATTGAGTGCAGCGTATCCAATAGCTGTGTTTGAGTCACCAGAGGTGTTGGATTGTAATGTAGCTGCTCCAATAGCAACGTTACGGACACCAATAGTATTTGCGTCGAGGGCTGCATATCCATTAGCAGTGTTGAAGTTGCCAGTGGTGTTGGAGGAGAGGGCATCTATTCCTACTGCTGTATTATTAGTAATTGCGCCAGCGCCTTTACCGATTGTAAGACCTTGAACTGTTAGTGTTCCTGTGGTTGCAATGTTGCCGCTTGTGCTTATATTGCCGGTGGTAATAGCAGAGCCGCTAACTTTACCTGCCGTTGTAATCTGTGCTAATTTTGTATCTACAATCGCGGCAGATGCGTTTATATCCGCGTTAATAATTACCCCAGCCGCGATAGCGGTTGCATTGCCAACGCTGGTAACATCACCAGTTAAGTTTGCATTTGTAGTGACAGTTGCTGCATTACCAGTACAAGCAGCGGCGCTAGTTGCAAGCGATGCTGTACCAGTAAGGTTGGCCGTGATTGTGCCTGCTGTAAAGTTGCCGCTTGCATCACGGGCAACAATTGCAGATGCAGTGTTAGCACTTGTTGCAGTAGTAGCAGAGTTGCTTACTTTACCCGCAGTTGCAATAGTAGCAAGTTTTGTATCTACAATTGCAGCAGATGCGTTAATATCTGCATTAACAATAACGCCCGCAGCAATAGCAGTAACGCCTGTATTACTGATAGTTACATCACCTGTGACTGCGGTGCTAGTTGCTACGTTACTGCTATTACCAACTAATATATTTGCACTTGTTAGTGCTTTTGGTATCTTCTCCGTGTCTAATTCTTGAATTGCTGTTTGTACGTTTGTTGCTACAATATCGCCAGTAGCGGTAAATGTAATATTAACAGCAGAATTACCTGCAACAGTAGCAGACACATCAATTTTTTGCCACGCCGCACCAGTAGATAATATATTATCTGGAGGGTCAAATGCAATGCCACTTACTTGGCCGGTGCTAGGTGTGCCCCCTATAGAAACAACAAAATAAAATTGTTTATTTGATGCAGTTGGAGCTGGTAAAGCACCTAAAGCAAAACCAGCGGCTGTTCCTGCTGCTGTTAATGCAGCTATTGCACCGGCAGTACCAGAAGACGCATTAAATGTGCCAGCAAGGATTAGCTCTCCGCTAGTTACTGTGACAGATAACCATGCACTACCTGACCAAATATACATATCATTATTTAATTCATCCCAAAACAACTGTCCTTTAAAATTAGCAACTGGAAATGTTACAACGTTGGCTGTAGATCCCGCTCCGCCAAATTGAACGGTAGATTGGTCGGCTAATTTTTCACCAGTAACAGTGTTAGTGCCAATTAAATTTGCTGCAAATGTGCCTGTTGTAATCTTAGATGCTTCTAGAGCCGGTATATCAGCAGCGCTTAATGTTGCGCCGGTACTAACATGACCTTGTGCGTCTACGGTTACTTTAGTATAGGTGCCAGCCGTTGCTGAGTTGGTATGATTTAATACGCCTGCTCCAGTTACAGTAAGCCCTGCACCTGGCTGCACTGCACCATTAGTACTGGCGCCAGCAACTGGTAAATCAGTAGCAACTAATGCGCGAAATGTAGGTGCAGCAGCAGCGCCAGCAGTAGGCCCAGCAAGCACTAATGCTGCTGATTGAGTGTCAAGACTGCTTGTAATTGTTGCAACACCTGCTGCGTCTATAGCTGCACTAAAAGCAAGTGGCGTACTGTCAGTAAATACAAAATTCTGAACGCCTGCTTGTTGTGTCCATACTGCGCCATCCCATACATAGGCTAATCCTGTAGCTGTATTAAACCATTGTTGCCCGGTAAAAACACCATTTACGTTAGGTGATACTGCTGCAATTACTGTGGTAGCTGAATTTGCTATTTTGGCTGCTGTAACGGCGCTATCAGCTAACTTTGGTGTTGTTATTGCACCATCAGGCAACTTTGCAGTTGTAACTGCGCTTTCTGCAATCGTAGTTGCAAATGATCCAGTGCCAGTGCCTGTTACATCACCGGTAAGCGTTATGGTTTGATCGCCTGTATTAGTGCCGCTACTGGTGCCAGAATGAGTGCCACTAAATGTACCATTTTGAGTTGCAATAGTGCCAAGTCCTAATGTAGTACGTTGATCAGCAGCAGTTGCGTCATCTAATAACTGGCGGCCAACAGCCGTAAGCGTGATTTCTTCTGCTGCACCTGCTCCCGAACTGAACCGTCCTATGATTTTGTCTGTACCTGTAAGGCCCAGTGCGCCTACGCCTAATTTCGTAGTGCTAGCCTGATTCAGTTTTATTAGGTCGATACTACTGCTATCAGCTAGATTGGCGGCGCCTTGAAACAAGCTTTTAGCTGTTATCTTTTTGGTTTCACTTGAACTGCTATCGACAATAGGCAATAAATCGCTTGCCTCTAGAGATCCCTGCCCTAGTTCATTTAGTTGTGAGATGCGTTGGTCAGCCATAGGGAAACACCTGATGCTTTATTCTAATCGGTAAGTTCAGTCAGCAAGAAGTCTAGCGATTCTTCAATTTCAATACGGTCGGTGTCCTCCTTGAGCAGGTATCCCGATGGTTCACCAATCAATAACCGTATTTCGCCAGTTGTTACAAAGTCAAAAACGCATGAAATTATCTGATCTGCTTTTACTTCGATACCTGCTTTTACTATGGCTGCGTTAAATTCGTAATATATATCTTGCGTTTCAGAATAAATATCATCTTCTGTCAATTGTAAAAAGCATTTAAACTCACTACCAATATCAGTGCGGTTTATTAGCTGGAGCATTAAAAGTGAATTTTCTGTCTGGCCGCTGTTTTCAGTGTTAAAGAAACAATCAATAGAACCGCTACCGCTAATTAAACCTGCCGAATACATACGTTTAAATTTATCTGACATCGTTGTTGTTTCTAACGCTTCGCGGTCAGTGTTAAATGTAAAACCAGTTACGTCACCCAGCACTCGCTCAACAGATCCAATTATTTGTATACTAATTACCAATGGGTCGCCAGTAAATGTTTCCAATGGGTATTCATCTGCCCTGGTATTATTGATTGCAGAACTAAAGGTATCGAATAAACGGATGCCCCCCATAGCATTTATATTTACATAAGCTTTTATATTGTTTTGAGTTGTGCCGTTGGGCCACGTAGAAGCAGGCAGAAAATCTAATCCTCTGGCATCTGCTGTGGTAATTGTAATTTGATCACCAGTTACTATATTCTCTAATGAATCAACAAAGCTAAATCGGCTTAATGATACGTTTATATCCGCAGGTAATATCTTGCTGCTAAAAGATTCAACCGATTTGCGTTGCAACTTAACTTTGCCGTAGTGACCTAGAAAAAATGTCATGCGTCAACAAGTTCACGGAACGGGCCGTCAACAGTAAAATTAATGGCAACTGAACTTAATTCACCAGTACTCACCTGCAATGATGCGCTTGTAATAAAAGCATTGAATGCAATATCATCTTTTATGTCTACGCCATTTGTATTGGTTACAGCCGCAACACGTAAAACTATACCAACTTTATCTGCTTCCGTAACGCCTCCTACAGTTGTTTTCATTAGTTTATTTAAGAAACTATCAAATTGTACACCAGTGTCATTTTCACGGCGATAATATAAAACGGTTGCACTTCCAGTGGAACTTACAATGCCTGGTGTGTAACTCTTAACTGCTGAATCCAAAGTAGTAGTTTCTAATAGTTCTAGCGAAGTTTCCAAGCTCCAATCGCGTAATTTTAATGCTTGTTCGCTTGCTGTCGGTGTTATGTCAGTAGGGGGATTTCCGGAGCTAGCAGATGTCAGAAATAAAGCTCCAGATCGCCCTGTATAAAAAGCCATACTATGGGAGCGGCAATGTTGCCCTAGTCTAACGCACCCAGCACACTAAACTCGGCGTCATCAAAATTAGCAATTTCTGACAGGCCCTCACTGGTGCATGGGTAGTTAGTGCCACGTACAGTGATCTCGCCTTCTTCATCCATTTCTACTTCTGTTACGCGGAACACACGTCTGGTAGTGGTTTTTTGCCCCAGCACAAATAGATAACCATCTAAATCAGCTAGTGTGGCAGCAGTGTTGCCGCTAGTAGTAGCAGTTCTGGAAACCACACCTATGCCGCTTTGATATAGCAAAAACTCATAGCTTGCATCTGGCAACGAATTATCCATCGGGATATTGAGCACACCACCGGAACCAACGATGCCTGTGCGAATACCATCCCAGCTATTCTGGCCGATATCAACATAGATAAATGCACCAGGGCTGATTGGGTCCATGGTAGGGAATGTCTTAAATTCAATCGCTACCTTAATGTGGCGCCTTATGTTGCATAGGAACTTACCATATAGAACCGCCTGCTCTCTGGTGCTAACAAACTGTGACACATAGAAAGTTTCACGTACTGCATCAACTTCCTGTGTATCTTTTAACTTTACTTCTACTGCACGGTTAGCTGAGAATGTGCCATTTATATCAGCGCCACGGTATACAACGGTTGCAATTAAATCTTGTACGCTAGAACCATAATCAAGATGTTCTTCCTTGTAGCTATTCTCTAGTATGTTGCCTTGATTGAATAGAGCTGATACATTTACTTTACGGCTTATTGCGCCAGTGTTTTCATTGTATGGTACGGCTGGGATCAATGTTTCCCTGCCGCCAATACGTGCAAACTCCAGCAAGCTAAATGGTGCTGCATCAACCCAAAACTGCCGCCAGTTAGTAGTATCAGCAATAATACCATCCATGAATAATTTATTTACACGACAAAACCGTTTTGTTTTTGTTAGCTGTGCAACATCAACGCCTTCAATTTTGGCATATTTACCAATGCCATCTTCTGCATCGACAACAGTATCTAAAAATATGTCTGGTGCATGGGCAGCACATCCCACAGCGTCAGGTTGGTCTAGCCGTGTTGATACTCGCCCATGTGTTACAAAAGCAGTAAAACTACGCAAATCTTGTAAATTACGACCGGAATATAAATTAAGGCCAACCATGCTAAGGTTTTTATATAAATTTGGGAATGCGTTAAATGATTGTGTTTGTTGTTCGGTTACACAAGTAAGAGCAAATTCAGGGCCTGCTTCAAACGAAAACTGGCATTGGTTATCAGCATCAAGATTAAATAAGTCCCATTCGGAAATGCCTCTTACAGTTTCATTTAAAGGGGGATAACCTGCATTACTATTCAAAATGCGTCCCGCTGCTTGTAAGGTGCCCACGCCAGGCAAAGAAATACTGACGGCATTAGGTGAATTGTCTAAGTATAGAAAATCTGTAGATCCATTCTCTTTGCGTAAGTCTTTATATTTTCTTATCTCAGCAAATGATTCTGCAATAGATTCTAATTTAAATTCCCAGTACTGCGCCGTTGGTAATGTACTAGCAAATTTTAAATAGTTAAAGTTGTCAATATCAGCAGCGCGGCTTACAGCAATGATAACTGGAGCGATGGTAAAATCAGCTTCTCCAGCTTTACGATATTTAAACAAAAACATTGCAGTGCGATTTTTGTTGCCGTTATCACTGATGGGGTAGCCGCCTACATTACTTGATCCATACCGTTCCTGTCTGCCTGATATACGCTTGAAAACGCGGCTTTTTATAGCAAAATCAACAATGTTGCATTGTTGTATTGTGCGGTATGATGCAGATTCAGCGCGAGCTAAAGCCTTGGTGAAGAATTGTTCTGCGCCTGATTTTGCTTCGTCTGCTGCTTTATTGGCTTGATTGAGAAAATTAAAAGCATTTTGCTCAGCTTCCGTTATACCACGAACAAGTTGATAATGACTTAATTGAGAAAAATTATTACCATCACCGTCAACGTACTCTCCATAAATTGCGTGGTAAACTCCGCGTCCCGTATAATGGCCTTCGCGATCTTTTGCACTTGTAGAGCCAAAATCTGTTCCATTAATAATGTCTGTGTAGTTATATACGCTTGACTCATATTCAGGATTACCATCGTTATTATAATTACCTGTCCAGTAAGTTCTAGATCTCATATCTTCAGCTTCTAAATTATATAAAATCTTTAAAGCTTCTTGGCGTTGCGGATCATCTAAAATTTGTGTACTGCGTTGCGCTCCTGAGTTAGCTCCTGTTAAATCTTCATAAGCTACATAAGGTGCAAATCCACGTTCAATGCAAGTTAGATTTATTATCATATCTTCTTCGTCTGGAGAACCAGTATTTATATTCGTTACTTTAAATACAGCCGAACCTAATTTAAATATACCGCTTGCGTCAAACACGCTTGATAATGTACGTCTTGTTTCCTGCGCTTGGGTGTTTACATCATCTACATTATCTTTAGTATTTTTTATCGTTAAGATAATAGCTGTATCTATTGTTAATTCTTGGCCTGCTGTCCAGCTATAATTAGCTGATATTCCTAAAGCAGCGGATAACTTGTTACCTGTATCGTTGCGTTGAAATACAAATGTATTAATGGGTACAACACCATAAACACCAAATGCGTTTTGCGTTCCAGGGCTATATGCCTGGCTAAAGCCATCAACCCTGGTATCGCCTGGTTCTGGTTGCAGTCGATAATCGCCTGGTTCTGGTTGCAGTCGATATGGGTTATTTAATCCAGTGCCATAAAATGTAGGATCTGTTGATGCACGACCGTATTCTTCGTCGTTCCAGCTTAAAAATCCTGTGCCTTGGTTGTTGTGGTAAAAGAATTTATTTTGTGCTACTAAATCTTCTAATGCAACTTGCCCAAATGCTGACTTATCGGCATTTATACCTGCAATACGTCCCGCACCTAATACCAATAAAAGCTGTACAAATTGCGATGACCCATAACTACGCACGGCGCTCCAGACTAATGATGTCGCGGCACGTACAGCGCCTTTAGGATTGATGTCAGTGTTGCAATAAATTAAATTTACGGGATCGCCATATTTCGCTAAATCCTGCTGACCATTGAAACCAAATCGCGGTGAGAATCGTTGCTCACGGGTTTGTGCTTGACCGCCAATGCCTTCTGTTGGTGCGCCTGGCGGAGGTGTGCCAACTGCTACACCCCTCGGTTCCGAAACTTGTGGTTTGGGCCTTAATAATACTGAAGCAACTTGAAAAATAATACCTACAACTGTTAAAACAATAGCAACAACAGGAGCATTTCTAGTATCAAAAACCGTACCAGCTTTTGGGTCGTTGTAGGCAGCTTGTACAGCAACAAACTCCAGATATTCATCTTTGCTAATCCCTAGCTGTTCGATTAGCTGGTGTTCGTAAGGTAGCAGCTTGCGTGTCATTTGTTCATCCTAAATGCGTAGTTCACGGCTACTGGTGTGCGTATCACTGCTTTGCTAGGCGCAATGAATAATACGGTTCCATCGCCCATAATACTGCCTAATGCGGCACCTGCTGCGCCTGGCATCAAGCCAACTAAACCCAAATCTCTGTCGGTAGTGCGCTTGCCGTTTTGCAATAACCACCGAGCAATCCAACCACGGCGGAAATTATCTTCAGTGAACGAGTCGTACACCCAATCAAACTGATCGCGGTAATCGCCTAAACCAAGACGGCTGCGCACTTCACATACAAGCTGGAAGCAATCGGTTTTACCGCTGCCATCATCTGGTGCATGGCCCCAGCCATACTGCAAACCGATTAGATCGTTAGTATTAATCATTGTAAAATCAACTGTGCATCTAGTGGTAATATACCAGCCAGTTCACGGGTTAATGTACGGTTTGGGAAGTTTGATGCAACACTATCAACGGAACTTCTAAACCGCAGTTCTAATGTAGTCTCACTGATAGAAGAACCAATGCCGATATAGTATTCTGTTAATGCTGTTCCTGCATAGGCATTCTCAGCCGTTAGCCATTGTGTTGTTAGCTCCAGTACTGATAGGCGGTTGCTGTTGCTGCTATAAAGCAACTGCACTGCAAAATCTACATTAGGAAATAATACTTGCAACACATTGTTATCACCATTTAAGGCTGCTGTTGTGCCTTGCGCTTGGAATGGTGCAAAGCTATATGATTCGCCGCCATAGGTTTTATTTTCATTCGCAAAGTAATTCTGGTAATAATGTTGCTGGCCGTTTGCTGCGGTCAGTTTAAAAAACTGTGCAATGCGTATATCAAGCGCCATCAATCATCACTCCTTGGATCACGGATTTCGCCTATCAATGATACGGTAATAGTGCTACGTCCCGGTCGTACTGACTGCACTTCTGGCGGTCCAGAATATTCCCAGCGTAGATTATTTGTACTGCCGTTTGCATAATTTAATAGTGAAGCATCCATGCCACCTAGCGTTGTGCTTATAATATTAAATCTACGGTTTGCTGCTGTTTGTGAGTTGTAGTGCGCAATAATTGAAGCAGCAGTTGAGTCGGGCACATTATTAAAACTCATTTCTAATGTTGCTTGGCTTGGTGAATTACCAAATGTACGTTTGGTTACCACGCCTGATAATGAACGGTATGAGCGTTGCGGAAAAATACCAGGCTTAAAGCTACGTTGGCTTGGTGTAAAGGAAGGGAAAGCAGCCATTAGCCCAGACCTATACGGCTACGAGTGGATGGTGATTGTTGCAGTCTATCTAAAGTCATTGTCATGCCACGTTTAGCGCCATCGCGTGATGCTTGACGACGTGTTTCCATCATCGCAGTTTCTAACTGATCACGACTTACGTATTCTACTCCGTTGATAGTGCTAGTTTCGAAGCTCATGTTTAGTACAGGACTAGCGTTGGATTGACCATTGCCGTTAGCCATTGCCTCGCGGATGCCTGCGGTGGGGCCTGCTGGGATGATCGTACCCATGCTATGAGGTACAAATAGCTCTGGGCCTCTCTCGCCTACCAGTGAGGGCTTATTCATTGGAGGAATACCACCATCAGCAAAACCAAATATCTTACCAAAACCACCTATAGCACCACCGGCTCCCATAAGAATAGAACCAATACCACCCAGAACGTTGGAAGTACCTCCTTTGCCGATTTGACTAATGCCAGCGAAGATGCCAGTGATGCCTGCGGCCGCTGCACCAATGCCCCCTACAACGTTAGTCAAACCTTCACTAAATGAAGTTCCTTGAGTTGCAATTTGTTCATTAGAAGAAGATAATGCAAATGGAATATCTGTAATTAAAGTTTGTTTCCATGGTTCAGCGGATGTATTTAAGTTAAAAGCTGCATCGGTAAATGACAGTGAAACCGAATCAAGGCTTGCTTTAATTTGATCTTGCAGTCCGCCAAAGATGCTATCTGTTGCTGAAAAATCAAAGGCCGGAAGAGTAGATTGAGAACCAAATGGTATCACTTCAATAGGAACGCCTCCTTGGCCTGGCGCAGCACCTGGCGCAGCACCTGGTACTATTCCAGCGCCTTTAGCTGCTGTAAGAGCTTCAATGGCAAGTGTATTAGCGGTTGTAGCAGTAGTATTAGCATCCACAGCAACATTTGCCTGCACTTTACTGGTGTCGGTCTTTGGCAAGAATAATCCTTCAAGTGATTTTTTCATCATGTCTTCTACGGGGGCCATAGCAAAATCAAGGAAAATTGTTAACACTTTATCAGTTAAACCTTCTTGGAATTTTTGCAATGCATCCACTGCGTCTTCGCCTGAAATTACAGCCTTCAGGAAACCTTTGTAGTCAGTAGAAGTGTTGCTAACAAAATTACCAATAAGACCTTTGGTATCTTCTAGGTTTTTCTTAACTTTTTCTAAATTATAAACTTGTTGTGCTTTTTCGGGAGTCAAGCCACCTTGTCTTAATTCCAAAAGACGACGTTCAGCATCACCAACAGTTGTAAGTAATTGAATTTCGTCTTTAAGAGCTTTAATCCGCCCAGTAAAAGCGTATTCCCTTCCTCCTTTATTTAAATCTTGCTGCAATTTAATGCTTTGAGGCAGCCTCTTATTAAATTTATCAATTAAATCGTTTTGATAAGCATTCCTTTCGTTTAGTTCTTCTTGATTAATAAGTCCTTGAGCTTTCAGCGCATTGTTGGAGGCAATTGCTTTACTAGCTTCATTAATTCCAGCAGTATGCTTAAGTCTAATTTCCTCCAATTTCATTTCATCTTCTATCTCTTGATCTGTAGCACCTGCCTTTAATAATGCAGTTTGCTTTTGTAGTTGTCCAAGTTGCAATTCTTTTTCTGCAATGCCAAATATTTGAGCAAGATATGTTTCTTTTGCAAGATTTAATGCTACTTGTGCTTCTTTTTGAGCATGAATAAGAGTTAAAGATTCTCTTTGCTGAGCAATTGCTACGCTTTGATCAGCTAATATATCGCGTTTTTCACTGCCAGGCACTTTACGAGGTGCTCCAGCTCCAGCAGTACCACCGCCAGCCCCTCCTATTCCTAATATTGCTCTTACGCGAGCAGATCCAGCGTATTCTTTAGGTCCGATAGGCCCTGAACCTCCATGCTGATACCCAGGAATATCCATTGCTAATCCTTTGTGATGCAATGATCCAGGGCCGCTGTGGGGGCCGGTAACACCAGCTCCAAACCCTTGGAATTCCGTAACTTTTATGTCTGCTGCGGTTAATTTTTTATAAGCAGCAATAGCAAGTTCTCTAGTGGCAAATGCTATGTGGTCATGATAATTTTTAATGGTTCCATGATCTGGCCGATAGTCTGCCCGCGAAGGATCACCGGAAATATATTCAATTATTCCTGCTCCTGTTGCACCTCCCGTCGCTCCTCCCGTCGTGGCTCCCGTCGCACCTCCGGCCACACTGCCTTGAGCCTTAAGTACATCAAGGCGAGCATCAATTTGTTTTTTCTGCAGCTCTAGGAAAATGCTAGAAATTGCTTTTTGATGAGCGATAGCTTCTTTCTGAATGCTATTAGCCCGTGCCTCTTCTAGGTCATAAGTGCTATTTATTAACGACTTGCGATGCTCAAATATTGCATTAATGCGATCAATATCGGCTTGCGTGGATGCTTTTGCTAATTGATCTTGAAGATTGTAGTAACTTTCAAGATTGGTCTTATCTTTGTCCGACTCTGAATCCTTTATGTTCTTCCCTGGGCCACCCGCCTTCAGTTCTTTTTCTTTACGTTCGGCTTTTCTTTCTTGCTCGTCTATAATTTTTTGATTTTCTTTATAATTTTTCCTATTTAAATCTATTGCTTTTCTAATATTTTCAATATCTGCGCCTTTGATTATATTTTTCCCTACAAGCGTCGAACCTTGCCCCGCCCTTTTTAATAGATCAGCAGTATCCTTGTCAATTGCAAAGAATTTCTTTTGACCAAAACTTCTATCTTGCGCTTTTTCAAGCCCTTTTAATATTTTCTCATAAGTATTTGCTTGTTGTATTGCATTATTTTGCAGTCTTTGGATTCCGCCAACGTTACCGCTTTCCCCCATCATTCGAGCTTGATCCGCTACGCTTTTATACCTGCCTTCTATGTCATCCATCACTCCGCGCAAACGCATAAACTCAGCAATCATCATGCCCACGGCAATAACAACAGCTCCTGCCGCTGTGGTTATAAAAGCAGTGCGCACTGCAACTGCAAATGTCGACATAGCAACACCTGTGGTCGCAGCTCCAGAAGCAAGCAATCTTAATTGCATTTGAGCACTTAATGCTTGACTAGCCATGGTTTGCGAGACTATAGCTGCCCTAGCGGCACCAATTGAATATTGAGCCAAGCCAGTAATTGCTCCTAATATTGCTCGACCACCAAGTAGCACAAAAGCACCTTGAAGAAGCACTACTGACGCATACATTTGGGCTAACCAACCAACAATCGGTGATGCCAACAATTGAAGTATCAGTTGTATAATTGGAGTTATACTTTTGGCAACAGTTAACGCAGCTTGCCCTACTTTCACAAGATTGTTAGCAATACCTTGGAAAGTCGGAATAAGTGGTTGAATTTGAGCCGCTAAACTAGCACCACTTGATGTAATAGCTTTTTGCCCTGTTAGTAATTGTGTAAATGCATCGGTAACTATTCTTAGTCCGTTAGTCAATGGCAAAACAAAAGTATTAGCAAAGGCAACAGCAGCGGGCTCAAAAGCTTCATAAAATAATGTTGTACTTGTTTGGAGTCTATTCATAACACCTTGGAATGTTGCCGCTGCACCAATAGCTCCTTTCCCAAATTCTTCTTTCATTGTTGATCCCACTTTTATTAATAATTCGCGCATTGCATTGCCTTTAAATGCGCCATCCTCCATTGCTTTGCTAAAATCTGAAACACTCATCTTGGCTGCTTTAGCAAACAATGCCAAAGAACCAGGTAAAACATCTCCCAGTTGTCCTTTTAATTCTTCGCTCATTATTTGTCCCTTGCTAGCCATCTGAGCAAAGGCATACATAACGCGATCTACTTTGTCGGCGCTCATGCCAAAAGTGGCCGCCCCCATTGAAACGCCTTCAAATAAATCACGAATTTCTTTGCCAGAAAAACCGGCTGGTTCCATTGATGCATACAATTTAGCGAAACCATCTCTAGCCGATTGCAATGGAATATTATATTGATCAACAAGAGATAGAATGAATTGACTTGATTGACCAAATTCTGCTGTTGATGGAGTTATGGATTTGAGGGTATTTCTAAAACTCTGTAGCTGTCCTACTGCCGCTCCTACTTGAGAAGGGAAATCCGTAATAAAAGCTAATGCTTTATATGCCGCGCCAAACAATAACACTTGTTTTGCAGCAAATGCAAATTCATTACCTAGTTCTTGAACTATTCCAGCGCCAGGAAGTTGAGGCATATTGAATTGCATGCCACCAAAAGAACCGCCGCCTGTACCGCCGCCAGAAGGAGGCACAGGTGGAGCGCCTCCACCACCACCGCCAGGAGGCAAGCCACCACCACCGCCTTGAAGTGCTAATGCACCGTAAGGAACTATTGCGCTAGAACGCGCTAATGCTCCACCACTGCCAGGGAGTAAAGGTTGTGTGTTTGGTTGGAAGTATTGCCTAGGAGGAACGGTGGGGCGAAGTCGATCTTCTAATTGCATGTCAAGTGCTCTAGCATCAGAACGTTGACGAGCAATTTTCTCCCGCATAGCAACAATTTGCTCACGAGTGGGCGTTGAACTGGGAGACAACAGTCCAGCAATAGGACGCGATTCCAGCCTTGCTTCAAATCCTTCTTTGCCAAACATGCCGCGAGATCCAGCAGCATACGGCTCGGCACTATCGCGAGGCAATGGTCCTATGGGAGATGTATAACCAGTTGCTCTTCCACTCGTCCGAAAGGCGCTCATAGCCTTATCTAGCATTGCAGCCCGTTCGCCAAAAACAGCTACACTTCTTTCTGCTGATCGAAGATGAGCTTGTGCCACTCGTGCTTGTTGTCTTAATTGATTAGCCGTTCCTGATGGTGGTAATTGAGGGAAAGCCCCCATGCTGAAATTTACTGGTGCGCCAGCAAACGATTGCCCGCGAGAGCCACGCCCAATAGCACTTGCAGGTGATAAAAAACCACGAGGTGGAGCAGAAGGCCCTGCGCCAGGACCACCCATATAGGGTTGGTAACCACGGCTAGTTTGAGCCCATGGCTCTTTGCTTCCTTCTGGTAATGGCCCTATTGGACCAAGGTAACCACGACCACCCCTTGGTGCGCCCCTCAACGAAGCTGGAGCTAATGAAATATTTTGAATTTTTGCTGCTTCAAATTTTAAAGCAGCAACAAGTTCCCGCATTTTGCTAACAGCGGAATCTTTAGCTTCACTCAAGCTTTCTTTTAATCCTTTGTTAAAACCTTCTCCGGCATATTCACCAATTGCCTCCATCTTTCTGGATGGAGATTGGATTTGCAGAGATAACTTTAAAGCTGCTATTAATATATCTCCTAGAGATTTTGCTGCAGTTTTAACCGCAGAATCTTTACTTTTTAAACCATTTAGAAGTCCAGTAACAGATGATTCGCCTGCTTGATTTAAGGCTGTAATTATTTTGCCTTTATTTTTAGCAATCTCCGCGTCAAATTGAACAATTCCAGCTTTTCCTGCTGCTGCATACAATTGCTTTATCGGCTCGGTATCTAAACCAGTTAGCCGTTGGCGAAAAGTACCACTCTTTGAAATTGCTCCAGTCGAAGGCTTTCCTTGTTCTACATATTTAACTTTAATTTCAATGGGAGTAGCAGTAGCCCTCCTTAATGTTGCCAAGCTTTTATTTAACGTGCCTATTCGTGTTCTTGCCGCTTCTACCTGACTATCTTGAATTGTTATAACAGGTTTAATTCTTTCTAATGCTTTTAGTTGTTGTTCAAAATCTTTTTTATCAACTTCTAATCTAACAAAAAGCTTAGGACGAAATTCCCCTTGAGCTATAGCCGTAAGCTTTTGAAGCTGAGTCCTAAAAAAGGCTAGGTCCAGCGTTACATTAAGTCTTAACTCAGGAGCAGCCATATCCGACAATAAGCCTATTGTTAATAGTGTAGCTAATCACTGCCTTGTTCACGCGAAGAGGCAGTTTTTAATTCATTCGCCAATAATGAAATTACCCTACCGTCTAATCGTCTTGTTTTCATTAAACGCTGTAGTATCACTAGGCTTTCGTCTGATATACCAGCTTGTTTTTTCAGCTTCCTAGTATCAAATGGCAAGAAATCATCTGCTGATACCCTTGCTTTTTTCCCGCCTAATGCCCCTACTACAACAGTGCCTAATTTAGCTGTTGAAATGCTATTAATATTATATTGCGTTATATCATGCTGTTCTAACCATTTCAATGCTTTTATCACATCTTTCATCCTTTGCTTACCAAAACTATCTGCCTCCCATCGGCAATCATTAAAATCTGATGCATTAAGACGAAAATAAATATCGTCCCATTTGGTTAAGTTTTTTAAAAATTGCCGGGCTTGTTTTTCTAAACGTTCGGCAATGCTTCCTTCGTCCGGCGTGGTGCTTTTTTTGCTTGTCCTGCTTCTTGCGCCTCAGCTTCTTGCTCGCTAGCAATAAATTCCATGCCTTTTACAATCACTCGCCGTCCCATAGCTTTAGTGTCTTCAATGGACCAATCATCAAGGGGCAACCATTCGTCTTTAATTAAACCTTCGCCTCTGCAACGAATGAATGCAGTTACCATGCGAGCATTACCAGTTTCAACACTACCGCTGCTATTGATCATGCCAAGTGTTTCTTCAGTAAAATCACTTAGTAGTTCCATCTCTGTCATATCAGCACCACCTTGCAACAAAGCAAATGCTTCATCCAATGGAATATCTTTTGTAGTAGCAATGCGTTTTGCTAATTGCACAGCACGGATAGTTGCCTGGCTTTGAACTTTGCTTAGTTCTTCCTGCTCAATACCTTCAGCTACTAACCATCCACCATACTTCCGTAAACGGATCTTGGGCGTTAGTTCAAAAAACTCAGGCTCTTCGCTTTGGAGAAGGAAACTATACTTGCTCATGATGGAGAACGTTTAAAGTGGCGTTGAAGACTTTCACCCTTTCGTTTTGAGAACGAAATTCCTTAGGCACTTCAACTAAAAAAGAATGATCTTCGTTTGAAATTCTAATGGTTTCTTCTGGGAATGCCATGAGGCAAATGATTCCAGCTTCAATGCTTGCTCCTACGTAAGAGCAATTAATCGCATGCACACGACCATCCTTGCTCCATAGGTAATCAATTTGCATGAAGTGCTTCTAATGCAACGCTCACTCTAAGGTTAAGAGCTCTGCCGGGAGCTTTACGAAAAAAAGACGATGGTATGGAAATATCATCAGTGAATGGTCTTGCCGTGATGTTTGTTCCCAAACCTTCGTGAACATACCATGCATATTGTCCTCCGCTTCTATTAGTGGCGCCCCAATGCCATGAAGCCACAGCACTTGTAGCACTTCTGGCAAGTTTAAAGCTGTCAACACCACTTTGATACAAATCACCCAGATCATAAATATCACGAGGGCTGCCAACCGTTTGGCCATTTTCGCGTTCAGTAATGCCATCATATTTCCATCTTTCCCCTTTGAATTGATCATCCCAATGAGCTTCATTAATATCTTCACTAGCCCAAATTTCAAATGCATTAATTAATGCCTGCTCAATAGCAGCCCCGCCAATAATCCTTGCATTAGCAACTGCCATGATTAAGGGCCAGGATAAAGACGACGAATGGTCATATCAGGAATAATAAATCTACAGCGTTCATAAGCCACGTCATCACCAGGCGTAAATCGTAAACTAGCATCAGGAAAACGTCTTACCATCCTGTCCATTGCTTCTGCAATTTGTTTACCATCAGGATTATATTGCACAGTTATAACTTCCCATTGCTGCAATACACTTACGATGCCCACACCAGCTTCAGGCAATATTTCTGGATATTGCCGCATGGTAACTTCCATGCCAGTAACTTTCCATTCTGGTGGTACGCTTTTCTGTCCCACCACGTAAATAGCAGGCACTTGCGTATTATTGGGAAATATATAAGAACCAATTAAATTAGGAGCCGCTGAAAGCAATTCGTAAATTGTTTCCCTTAGTTGATTGATGTCCAAAATAAAAGCCTCCCCGTAAGGAGAGGCTAGCAGAAAACAATGGTAAAAGCGTTTAGTTGGGAGCAGTTGGGATGATGCTGCCGGAGCTAGTAGCATTTTGGTGAATACCAATGCGACCACGGCTCATCAAATCAAAAGTAACTTCAACTAAGTTATCAGCAGGATAGCTTTCGCTGTAGTTCATAACACGACCAACATAAGCCACACGGTCGTAGTAGTAAGTGCTGCCACTAACGCCAAGCTGCTTGTTGATTTCAACATACACTTCAGCGTTTTTGTCATAACGACCAGTAGCAATCACTTGGAAAGCTTCATCAAAGCTATCAGGTACGAATGTAGTACCATCAACATCTTTCTGGAAGTAAGAAGTGATTGAAGCTGTTGCTGCACTTGTAACAATTACGCTATCAGAGAAACCACCACCACCAAGCAGGTAGAATTCAGTGTTGCCATCATTGAAAGCAACAGAAGCCGTAGTAGCTGCTTGAAGGGTATAAAGAGTGGGAGTGCCAGATACTGTAAAAGTAGCGCCGGATTGAGTGATGACTGGACGACCGCTAGCGGTGATAATAGAACCAACACGTACAATTACGTCTTGGCTCTTAACCAGTTCTGTGGGATGGTAGAGCATGAGAATGCCTCAACAATGGAAAAGAGAAAGTGGTTAAGCGTCAGACGTTCTGTACGCTTCCTTTGCCTACCAGTCTAAAGATACCTCTGACTGGTGTGCCTAAAAATTGCCAATAATGTTCAGCAATCTGTTCATTAGGTAATAACTCAAATCGACCTTCCCTTCCATTGATTGTGGCAGAAGCTGAGCTTCCAGGAGTGATGCCAGACAAAGCCAAAGGCCCAGTCAAACGTCCTTCCATATACACAGCCGTATTATCTGCACCAAGCAAATAATCATACTGTGGGTTACGTTTTTGTTTCAAACTAGCATAATAAGTAATGCCAGTTGAAGTGGGAACGTAATTACCAGTGCCTGATTCAACGACATAACCAGAAGCCACTGACCACACAAGTGTGGCATTAGCTAATGGCAAGAGGACGTTGGTCATGCAACAAAACCAATTGAAAGAGAATCAGCGACGGTATCAAGCATTCGTTTGAACTCTTGGCCATATTGAGTGGCGTCAAGTCCTTTGCCATACACTTTACCTTCAGTGGCACCAATTTGAATGCCCATTTGTGCAAGTTGAATGGCAACTATATGCGCTGTAAGGTGTTTTACTGCCCTATCGGTTTGAGAACCAAATACATCTGCTGATGCATCGGCAGTAGCTTCGGAAAGAGCCCCGTTCACAATTCCCGATGGATGGGGAGTGAATTCAGGGAAACGATCAAGGAAATCTGCGTAAGTAACAGCCATGATTATGCCTTACCTGCTTTGATGGATTCCTGACGTTTTGCAATTGCATTACGTACCCTCACGCGCCCTTCAATTTTTTTCCATGCCGCGAGTTGATCGAGGTCATGAATCAATTCAACGATGCGGGCGGATTCGACGATGGGAAGAGTAGCAAGGGTTTGCACATCATGTGGAATGTTTTCCACTGTTAGCTGTTCCCTTACTTCTTCAATGGCACCAATAGTAATCAACCTTTTTACAGTTGGATTTTCTTGAGCGATTTTCCATTGAGTTTCTGGTACATCCTGATTAAGACCAGGAGCCAGTTGAATCATTCCACCATCGGTGATAATACCAAACCCTCCTTCACGAGGCGGATTTTCAAGCTCGGGGCGATAAGCAATTAACATGCAGGTTCATAGGAACTGATGATAGCTTAACGCCCTTTGCTTAATTAGGCTCAAGCAGAAGCTTGAACATAGATGACGCTCTTGGGGAAGTACAGAGATACACCACCCACGCGAGCGTGAGCAGGAACAATGAACTCAAGACCACGCTGTTGAGGCGGGAACAGTTCCAAGGGCTGGGGAATGTGCAATTGCACTTTCTCAGGATCGCGCTTATATACCACCATACGGTTGGTATTTAATTCGCTATTGTCTGCATCCAACTGGTTGATTGGTTCAACATTACGGATGTAGGGGTTGGTGCGAAGGAAATACTCAAGCACGGTAACGTCCGAAGAATCGGAATTACGAGTGGTGCTTACTACGTTGTAGTCTTCGTAAGCCAACAGGATAGTGTCGGGCTGCTCCTTCATTTTGGAAGCATTGATGATGGCACTAACGCCATAGTTCAATAGTTCCAGCATGTCTTGAGCAGTGCCGCTAGCAGTGGTGCCAGTAAACCACTTGTTAGCTGCAATCACGTCAACAGTTGAATTGTTGAAGAAACCAGCTAAACCAACAGTGGATTCACCAAACATGGCAACAGCTTCCACTTTCTCTTCATAAGCACGACGTACGGCTTGCGCACGACGTTGCTCAAGAGCAATGTTGGCCATTTGAGCAGCACGTAGTTCCTGCACGGTATAACCGAAGCTACCACCGAAAGAACGAATGTTGATGCTCTTTTCCACTTGGCTGATGTCAGCGCGTGGCAAATCATCAGCAGCATCTGCAATCAGTTTGAACTCACCAGTGGAGTTCATGATGCGGAAGGTGAAGGTTTGTGCGCCAGGACCAGCTTCGCTAGTTACAGGCAAAATGGTTGGATATTTGATGTCGGCATAAACCGTTTCAAATACTTGGGGGCGGATGTACTCAAGCTGACGCTCAAGAAACAGACCCGCTTCGTCCATACGAAATTCAGACATTGGTAGGGCCTCCTATCAAGAATCAGCGGAGAGAGTAAAGCTTGGGCCGTTCAGTTCCAAGATCGCCAGTCCACTACCAGTGGTAGAAGACAGATAACGAGCATTGGCCATACGAACAGTCTTGCCCGAAGCAAAAGCATGGCTGAATTGACCAGCCTTGCCAGTGCCGCTTGCTGAATACAACACGCGGACTATGGAAGCAGGAGTGACGGCACCAGTCACATAAACAGCTACTGCACCTTCATTAGCAACATTCAGCACTTGATCAACTTTCACACCAGGACGACTATCAGCGTTCAGTGCGGTTTCATCAACGTAAGTGAGAACATTGATACCAAGAACGGTATCGGAAGCACCAGAAATGGTGGTAGCAGAATTAGCTACAGTGCCAGCAGTGTTGTACACCTGCACATTACCGAAAGGCAGTACAACTGCTGTTTCGTTGATGTAGGTGCCAATGGTGTTGTCGCGAATATCAGAGAGTTGACCTTCTTGCAGGGCGGTTTGGGCGAGAGCATAGCTCTGTTGCACACCACCAGCAGAAGCAGTCCCCGACGTGGTAAAAGTTACGGCCATGGATCAGCGCTCCTTAGAGACGGAGAGTGGGGATTTCCAAGCATTCTGCAACTTATCCATATAGGAAGAAGGAGCAGACATTGGAGAAGTGATGGAAGCAACAGCTTTACGCAGTTCTTCCGTAGCTGGAGAATCACCACGAGGGGATTCTGCCAAGGTGTCGAACATAGCGGTGATGTAATCATCAGAACGATCTGATAAATCAACATCGCCACGAACGGCTTTGATGGAAGTTTCCATGATTTCACGAGCTGAAAGGCCAGTAAAATCAAAAGCACTATCAAGGGAAGGACGTGCTTTGTCGATGAGCGCAACACGCTCTTCAACAAGACCATCAACATTCACTTTTTGTGCTTCGGAGAGATCAGCCTTAAGGCTTTCTACTTCCTCTGCAAGAGCATCGGCCCGCCCTTCGGCAGAGTCGGTCTTACCTTTCATTTCCTTTTGCATGGCATCCATTTCTTCCTTCATTTTGGAAGCTTCAGCCATCATGTCTTCATACTTGCGCTTCATTTCGGCGTAGCTGCCTTTGGCATCTTCCCGTTCTTTAGTGATTGCTAGAGCTACGCTCTCGGTCACCTCGAACTCGGCGCCATCAAAATTGACTTTAGCAGTCATTGATGAATCCTCAGTAAAAGTAAATAGAGAAGGATCAGCAGCATCTAGACGATCTAGATGAAGCTTCACTTGCGGGCCAGCGCGGCCCCTACGAACAACAGCAATGTGATTTCCGCTGATTTCCTTTTGGACGCCATCGTAATTTTCACCGCCATCAGTTACACCAGGAATCGCTTCATAATTGACGCGATAGCCAGCGCTGACTTCTTTTGCATCACCACGCATAATACGTTCAATGGCATCTTTATCAGTGATTGTCATAACTGCACGGACGAAACCGTTGTCATAAACCACTTCGGTGCCACTAAATCCAATTTGATAATCCTTTGTATTGGAACTATCTAATAGGACAGATGGATGTTCAAGCGTGATCGCTTTGCCCGCAAACGAAGCCAAGCTAACAGGAGACGCCACTTCTGACTCCGGGCGATATTCACGACGAATAGAACCATCTGCATCAGTGTACTGTTGTACACCAGTGCGAGCGATGGTTGCCCAAGCACGAAGATAACCTTCAGGGGTTAGTTCATACTTGTCAATCGGCGCTACATCGTAACGGAAGCAAGTGTCGCTCATGTCCATACTCTATCAAATAATCTAACGTAAGATAGACTAACTTAGGATATATTGCCTAAGAATGCAGCACATTCAGCTTCGGCGCCTCACCACTCGGCTTAAAGCACCAAATATTACCATCCAGGAAAGCAGGCAAGTCATTGGTCAACGCATGAAAGAAGCGCGATTAAATTGCGGTTTATCACAGCAAGACATAGCGCAGATTTTGCATTGCGATCAAACTACTATTTCGCGAATGGAACGTGGAGCAATATCTCCTGATTGCGCTCAAATCCGTACGCTTAGCTCTGTTTTTCAACTTTCTATTTTATATCTACTTGGCTATCCCACTTTTGTGGTGTCTGCTATTAGCAGTTAATTGCCATCTTCATCTTCGTCGTCATCACGCAAATCAGCCAATTGATTTTCAATGCCTTCCATTACGTATGCCTTGGCTATTGCTTCAGCTTCAAAAACCAAAAACTTGGTTTCTTCAAATTGTTCATCAGGCTTATCGTAAGAATTTTTGACAAAAATATGCGTTTCATCGAAACGGCCATTCCTGAAATGCTGTTCCTCGATCAACCGCCAATGGGAAGTATTGCGGTGTTCATTGCATGAAAGAATAGCCAGCGCCTTCATGGTGCCAATGCCTTCATCTTCTTCTTCGATGACGCGGACAAATTCGCTCATGGTTTTGGTTTGCGACTTTCCACCATTTTAATCACACGATTTGCCCATGACCTGCCAGCATCTCCGCCCCATAATTGCCAGGCTATGTAGCCAGCATCATCTTCACCGCCACTTTTATTTTTTTCATGACGTGAAAAGAATGCTGCCATTCGCTTGATAGTGGCAAAACTTACGCCACCACCACCAGCCAGATCACCAGCCCTCGCCACTCCACTGCCAATGCCTTGCTTGCCAGCTTCCTGCGTGGTCAATCCGCCTTTGCCATACTTCTTGCGCAGTTCCAACCCACGACGCGCTGCGGCCCTTACGGACGATGGCGGGGAGAAGCTTTCGGCATCTCCCCTTAATCCTTTCCCTCATCTTCTTCCTCTCCTGCCATTTCTTTAAAAAAGCCCATGTAATATTCGTCACTCATATCTTTTTTTGGCTTACGAGTCATGCCTGCTTCTGAAAGAGCAATGGCAAGTGCCTGCTGGGGGCTTTTAATTGGCTCGCCAGTGCTGCTCTTTAATTTGCCACTTTTAAATTCTTTCATTACTTTTGAAATTTTAGCTTGGCGTTCTTTTTTGTTCATGATTATTCTGCGATACCCCAATTATAGCCATCAGCAACAATATCGCATTCTTTCAGGAATCCAACAATCACTTCTTCTATCCATTCAAAAGCATCATCAGTCATACCAGGATGACATCCCACGAAGAAAACCTTATCAAGCACTTGATAGGCATTAGGAAATTCTTTGGCATCGCCAAGATGCTTGTAACCAGGATGTAACAAAAGATTACCTGCAAAGTAATTTCTAGTTTGTATACCATTCTGTTCAAGATGCCTTTGCAATGCATGTTTTACATTGGGCTGCTCGCAAACAATTGGTACTCCAAACCAGCTAGATTCCACTTCACTGCTTTCGGTAATTACTTTTACAGACGATGGAAGTACGCTAAATATATTTGCAATGCGTTGATAATTAGCCCGACGCTTAGCATGAATTTCATCGAATTTTTCTAACTGTACAGATCCAACTGCGCCTTGCAAGTCAAGAGGTTTTAAATTGTAACCAATGGTACTAAATACATATTTATGATCAACCGATACGTCATACCCCTCTAACCACTTGCCAAAGCGATTGCCGCATGTTCCATTAGTAAGCAAATTGCATTCCCCCACGCAATAGCAATCCCGGCCCCACCAAGCAAAACTTCTTGCAAGTTTATTGAATCCAGGAAGAGAAGATGACACCATCCCACCTTCCATTGTGGTGATGTGATGGGCAGGGTAAAAAGAACAAGATGATGCCACAAAATAATCTGACAACCATTTGTTTTTCCATTTGCTCCCTAGTGAATCACAACCATCGGCAATGGCATGGATATTATTTGTCTTACAAATAGACAGCAGTCGATCAATATCACAAGGATTACCAAGCACTGGACTATTGATTACTGCTACGGTTTTTTCATTAATAGCATTTTCGACTTGATCTAAATTCCAATTTAAACTTTCCCATTCAATATCTACAAATCTTGGGATCATATTATTTTGCAATATAGGAGCCACTGTTGTAGGAAAACCAACAACGCTCACAATAATTTCCGCGCCATCTGGCCAGTCAAAATATTGCTTGAGTGCAGCTAACATCACAAGATTAGCAGAACTGCCGCTATTAACCATCAAGCTTTCTTCAAAACCAAATCGCTGGGAAAACTCGCGTTCAAACTTGGCTACTTGTTTGCCGGACGAAAGCCATCCGCCATCTTGAAGACAGCTTATAGCAGCGCTAATTTCTTCTCCATTGAAAAATGGGCCGGAGTAGAGAACTTTTGGGTGGTGCATAAGTCGCGCAATCCTTGGTTGATGGAAATGAATGGGGCGAAGCCCAAGGCTTGAAGCTTGCGGCAGTCTAAGCGCATGTGCAGAGATTGCTCATAGTTTCGATGGGGGCGAAAGGTGATGGCACTTTGGCTGTTCAAAGTTTCAGCACAAAGGCCGATGCAAGCCGCCAATTCCATCTCTTGGCCAGATCCAATATTGTAAATGTCATTTACAGGCGCTACATCCATAAGAAGCTTAATTGCGCGGCAAGTGTCGTAAATGTGCAAATAGTCGCGTGTAAGACCATTCACCATTTCAATAGGCTCGTTGACCTTTAATCTTTGCACCATATAGTGAAGTGCATTCCGCTGCCCATTGCTTTTGTCTGGCCCTCCATAGACATTAGGCAAGCGCATGATTCGCCAATCAATACCATGAAACGAGCAAAAATCTATAACTAGCTGTTCGGCACAGTGCTTCGTAATGGAATAAAGACCCTTTGGTTTGCATGGGCTACTTTCCCTCATTATTACATCAGTGGAACCGTAGACAAACCAAGAACTAATAAAATTAAATGTTTTGATGCTACTCTCTTGGCAGGCCACAAGCCTGTTCATTAAGCAGTCAATATTGGTATTAGTATGGAGCAATGGATTGGAATAAGTGTTGCTTGTTGTGCTAATGAGATATAGCACTTCTTCGCTCGTTGGTACCAACTGATAGCGTGGCAATGACTGGCCACCATGCAAGCCGATAAAATATGAACCAATAATACCAGTGGCTCCGTAAATACTGATCATTCAATAAACTCTACTGTTGCTGGATATACGCAATGCTCCCCAAAGAAGAAGGAAGAATGCAACAAAATGGCTGTCATGAGACGTTCAGCAGTGAAAGCAATAGAGCGTCTTTGATAGCCTTGCAACGCTTCGCATTGCTCACGAGAAGACTGCCAAATTGCATCCATGGTCTCAAAGATTAATTCACATAAAGTATTCATTAATTTTGCATTACCACGGGCCATGTTGTAGGCGTAAAGGATATCTTGATCCCAGGCATATTGCAACTGTTCAACGCTCAGAGGAAGCTTGCCCGCATTAGCAAGGCTCATAGAAATTTCATATGCAGGAAAAATACCATGGTGCAAATCATACTGACGACGTACACTGCCCTCAAGGAGTTGAAGAGGATGCGTGACATAAATGCAATCGCGACGTGCATTTACTAGCTCTCCATCAGACCATTTGCGACGATACTGGCATACGCCCCAAGGCTCATCTTTTGCCTGTTTCCATGCCCAATATAAAACAGTTAAATCTCCCCATATTGAATTTAGAGCTGACATATTTTCTCCTTCGTCGTCCATTAACCACCCTTGATCGATCAAGGAGTGGCGGAGATTATGATTGTGCGAAGCAGCACCTGCTAACACTTGCGTTCCAATGCCCCCTTGATCGCCATATCGCCTTGGTTTATCAACCAAGCAGCAACAGTAAAGCTTCATTGCTTCTGCCCATTAAACGGCATACTATACTGCTCATGCCCTGGCATGCCTCCCCATTTTTCTTGGTAATGTTCCGCATTACGATGGAAAGAAACATAGTGATTGCGTTGGTATTCGGCATCACCATGCCTCAATGTACTGCTTTGATCGTGGCGCAAATCGCGCAATTCTACAAATTCACAAGGATTGCCTGCAAGCTTAAGGCGACGATCAGCATCATTGTCCTCAAAGTAAGCAGGAAAGAATGTTTCGTCAAAACCTCCCATGTTCAACCATTCATCAGCTTGGCTGACAAAAAATACGCTCCAATGATGGCTAATGGCTGCTGTGTTGAAAATAATAGTCTTCGGAGACGCTTGAGCTGCTTCTTGAAACGCTTGCACATCCTCAAGAGAAAAGACGGTATCGTCATTGGCAATAATGCAATTTCCTAATTCTTTTAGCAGCATGTTCCATGATGTTGCTACTCCTAAATTGCTAGATGGTCGAATGTAGCTAATGGCCATAGCAAGTTCGTTCAGGCAATCTTCCCATTTGCTGCCGAGGAGTTTGCCTCCATTATCAACAATGGTTATTTGCGGAATGATATTTGGATGGCAGTCGCTAGCTAGAGCGGAGCACAGGCGTAGTAATTGGCTGTAGCAATGGAGAGTGGGAATGCCAATGTTGATGATTTGCTTGCTCATTGTGCATATACCTCCCGTTTTTGCCATAGATCGTTGTAATTATTAACGCCTTGAGCTCCTAGCCCGGAAAGGTCGCCACCGTGAGACGGCTTATGCCAAGCCATGATAGTCCCGTCAGGCAGCACAAAAGCTTTATTCTTTTGCTCATAAAGGGGAGTCAGTTCAAGAAAATCACCATAAATAAAGTCTGCATTTGGACCATTCATCGCCAATGCTTGTCCCAGGAGGGTAGGGCCGGTAGGACATAGTGGCGTGATGCCATAGTATTGCTCATGACAGTTTTTAACAATGAGCTGAATGGCTGTTACCAATGCCGGATTCTCCTTTTGCGAATAGAGAACAGTGGTGGCGCATGCCCAAGAAGTGAAGCTAAAACGTTGAATATCCCTGAAAGCCAGCCACTTAATGCGAGGCCCAATTTCCACGGGATTTATTACTCTTGTTCCAATATCAAGATACCAACCACCAAGCTTGTTTAACAAACAGAATCGTCCAAGATCCGCTTTGTAAGAATATGGTTTCAAACAATCATAAGCCCAAAGCACTTCTTCTTTATAGTTTTCTTCAATGAAATAACGAAGACTTTCTTTGTTATATAGTTGATAATCAGCCCCAGGAAAAGCTTGCTGCACAGTTTGTGTGGCATGCTTTAGAAACGGAGAAAGTTCC
>Ga0247837_1003286_pt1 | contig 28587 bp, 15 predicted proteins | sample LaCtaG_2_FD_187115 | JGI IMG/M metagenome (GOLD analysis project Ga0247837, IMG submission 187115) | Freshwater microbial communities from meromictic Lake La Cruz, Castile-La Mancha, Spain - LaCruzMarch2015_14.5m | ecosystem: Environmental > Aquatic > Freshwater > Lake | place: Spain: Castile-La...
TAATGCATAATTAACCGATTCCTTTATAAATTCTTTATTGTAAATTCTATTTATCCTAGACATCTAACACCTCTTTGTTTTCGTGTATTTTAACAAATTGGTGTCCGAAATATTAGGGGAAGATTATATAAGAGATTAATTAAATTAACTATCTTGCTTCATATAACGATTTATTAGAACACTATCAGATTCAGTGAAGATCATTCATGGCTATGTACAAACCAAAATGGATATTTTATAGTAAAATAGAAACATGGGTCGCTTCGCTCCGAAGGAACATTTTAGACGTGTTATTTTTAATTGAATAGCAATTAGGTGATTATGATGATTATACGGTACGCCAAAGATGAAGATTGTCATGTAATTTATAATTTGCATATTGCATCAATTAAACATTATTGTGCTTCTGTTTATTCAAAAGCTGCAATCACAGCTTGGATAAAATTGAAAACACCGGATGAATACAAAAACAACCAGCCCAATAAAGTGGTTATCGTTGCAGAAGAAGGCGATGAAATATTAGGTTTTGGCATATTGAACGCTCAAAAAAAGAGTATTGAAAGTTTGTATATAAAGCCTCACATGGCGGGTAAAGGCATAGGAGGCATTCTGATAAAAAAGATTGAATCTATTGCACAGATTAAAGATATTGGAGAGTTGACATTATATTCGACGATAAATTCAGTTTCATTCTATCATCATATGGGCTATCAGGGAGAAGATAACACTGTATTTAAACTTTCAACAGGGGACGAGTTGGATAGTGTGTTGATGATGAAAGAATTGTCTTTAGAACAAAGTAAGGAACGTCAATAATTTAGACGTTCCTTACTTTTAAATACGCGTTGATAAATTTAAAAGTTGAGTGCTTCCATAATCTGTAGCTAATCGTATTAATTTGCTTGTTAGGACTTCCTATATTAAAACTTAGTACTCGCCACCTATCTAAAAGTAAAAGCATACACGATCCTACGCCAATAATCTGTGCTACGGCTAACCCATTTACTCCCCAATCCCAAATATTAGTTGCAATAAGTGCGAATGGGATAGTTATTCCCCATCCACAAATTGCACCAATAATCATTGGTAATTTCGTGTCATAAAGAGCTCGTAATAGGCCAATAGATATTGCTTTTCCTGCTCCTAATAATTGCCCAATCATAGTAATCATTAAGAATTGTCTTAAAATCTGGGCGAACTCAAAATTTTTATGAACATTTATATAAGGAGATATAAGGAAATTAGAAAAAAGAGCAAATCCAAGAGTTGCTAGTAGGCCTATGCCGAACCCTAGCATCACGGCTATTAATCCATAGCTACTCATACTTTTCCAGTCTTGCTTTCCAATGCTAGTACTCACAAGTAGATTTGATGCTTGGGAGAATGCCAAGTAGAAGATAGATAGGGCTTGGATATATTGCGTAGATATTTGCTGAGCTACTAGAGCCGTTTGACCAATACTCCCAGCGATTAAAGTTATACTAAACATAACTAGATATTCAGAGGCCGCATGGACTGATATCGGCCAACCTAGTTTAATTAATTGTCTTAGTTCAGAAAATTTATTAAGCGGTCTTTTGGATAATAATCTAAAATTTTCAAAATCGTTATTTAAAAAGATAAATCCAAACAGAATTATAAGCATTAATATAGTACGTGCAGCTTGCGCATAACCCAGCCCGCTAACACCTAATGGAGTTAACCCTAATTTGCCAAAGGTTAATATGTAACTTAAAAAAACAGAAATAATTAAACTAATTACACCAATAATCGTTATTAGGCGGGTTTTTTTCAATCCTAGCATAAATTGTTGTGAACAAGTTAAAAGCATCGCTGCTGGAGTACCCCATACATATGCATCGAAATATAATTTAACAAGTTCAATTAAATTTAAAGGTTGGCCAAAAGCATTAAGAATAGGTTTTATAAATATCATTCCAGTAATGGCAGGAATAGAAAGCAAAAGAGATAATAATAAACCGTGTTGAATCACACCGCCAATTTGAAAATTTTTCCCCTCGCCACTTAACCTTGAAATAATTGAACTGATTGCAAATAGCGGGGATGTAAATATCATCATTAACGACAGCTGAGTTATTCCAATTATGGCTCCTGCAGCAAGAGAGTTAGTACCTAATTTTGCTAACATTAGACCATTAGCAAGAGTAATAAACACCGTTGTTAAATTGAATACAGAGATATGGGCAGCTAGGGCTAATATATCTTTTGCGGATTTTATTAATGAGTTAGCCATTATTTTCTATTTCCCTTGAGCCTAAGAGCAAAACATACAATTTTGGTTTTTTTCAATTGGGATAAATTTACTTTTTTCAATATGAAATGGATCGATATATCTAAGTCCATCAATCGAGCTGGGTTCATTTATCCCTGATAAGTATCGAACGGCCTCTAATGCAGCCAACGAGCATGTTATTGCTATAATTGGGCAGAATGCTCTTTTATCAATACGTTTATTTTTTTTGACTTTCTTTAAAATTGACTCAACCTCAGGTTTCATAACCGTGCAAAAATAGCATGCGGATCTTTCTGGTACATAAAGTGGGCCGATCCAGTTAGTACTCAAACAAAGCATAGGTGTTTTTGTTTGAATACAGGCTTTTGTAATTATTCCGGATATAGCATTTTCTGCTTCATCTACTGGGTAGTAACCAAATGCATTGAAAATAAGATCGGCATTTTCTAAATATGGTAAAAGGTCATCTTTTTTTTCAATTTTCTTACAAACGCCTTCAAAAAATACTGAGTCATCTGAAGCAGTCAAAACCTTTGCACAAGCCTTAGATTTTTTAATTCCTATATCTTCTTTAGTGAAAATTATTTGCCGATGTAAGTTGCTTAGTTCCACCTCGTCATGATCTATTCCTACAATATGTTTAATTCCAAGCCTGGCACAATGTAAGGCTAACCAGCTACCATATGCTCCTAGACCAACAATAACAACTTTTCTATTTTGTAATTTTGTATTAAATGTATTTCCAGAAAAGTTATTGTTTTCAAATGAATTAAAAAATCTTACCTGTCTATCATAAAGAGCATCTTCTGGAGGTAAGATAGATAGGTCAGTGCTATTTATTAAAAATCCTTTTTCCTTTAAGAAATTTACTATGCGTGCCATTTCAATATGATCTTTATTCTTCTCTAATGATAACTTTTTAAATAAATCCTCTTCTTCAATCCCTTCATGTAGTCTTTTAAGCAATTGGGCGGCCAGCTCTAAATTTAAACCTTGAAAACGGAATGCTTTGTTAAAGACATCTGAACTTATTTCAAAAAAGTCAGCGTGAATTACGAATTTGCAAGAATTTTGAATTCTAATATACATATTTGCTCAATCAACCTACTTTAATGGATAGCCAAATGTTAAAGAATATAATGGTGCGAAATCAGGCTCCTTTAACTTGAGAAGCTCGGAAACGGCTCTATCACGTAATGCCGGTGTTACTAAGCTGAATACACCATATTGAATGTAAGAAATCACTAATTTTTGAGCTAATCTTCCAGCTTCAATATATGTTGCTCTTAACCCTTTTTGGCCAGGTCTTAATCTCATAAGATTATCAAAGTCAGCAACTAATATTATAGAAAAACATGCCGATCTTGGGGTATCCATTCCTTGAATATTTGCAGACATCTCTTCTGAAAACAGACCTTCACGAATCAGTATCAATGATTTATTTTCATAATCATAAGAATACACAGCTGGCGCAATTTCTTCGATATTATAGACAATTAAATATAGTTTAAATCCTCTAATATCATCAGAAATATGCGTAAAGGCATTTTCAATCCCAGAGAAAAATATAGCTTTTTCTAATGATTTTTTATTAAAAACTCTTTTTGTTCTCCGACTGATTAAGGCCTGAGGTACTGAGTGCTGTTTATCAGTATTAAATGAGTTTTTATTACCATTGCTTAATACATGTGATTTAAAATCTGTCTGCTTATCAATGGGTGTTGATCTTGAGGCCAAATAGTAGTCTAGGGATTTATTCCAACCTTTCTGCAACCATTGGGCGTAACCGCTATCCTCTGCGTCTTCATGGCGAAGTCGTAATTTGATATCGTTAAGTATATTATTTATTTTTGTAAAATCTGATAGTTCTTCTTTAGCGTAGCTATCAACCAAACCATTCTCTGGATCCATAACTTCTAAAATAATATTTTGATCTTTACTAGTACTTGGTCTTATTATTGTTAATACAGAGTTAATATTTGTCGACATTATTTTTCTCACAGCTAGAATTAAAAACGCCTATGGTTGTTATCGCACCTTCAGATAAACCATCGATACCTATTAGTTCTTCTATTCCTTTTTCATCAAATAGGTGAGAAGTGCAGGTATTGATATTTAGGTGACCAGTAATTAATTCTATAGTTCCTATGATATGGCCAGCATCCATATGTATTGTTCTAAAAGTTCTTGGTTCTCGATATCGAAACATATTTCTTTCAAATATAGATGTAAGAATAATAATGGCTGCAGGTTCAGGCAAACTATTATTATGATAGAACTCTGGAAATAATTTTGAAGGATTTATGCTACATTTTGTCTCTAATGCCACAAAGCAAAATGGTGACGACTGAATATGATATATTCCATTTTCAAGCCCTTTAATATTGCAGGCAATCAGATAGCCCTCTGTTGGATGTCGAGAACCACCAGATGGGCTAGTGCGCCTCATAAGTGGCACTCCATTCCATGGAATAGGTGCTTCTGTGGTTTTTGCAAAACCGAATGCTGAAATTAACGCTAAATCGTCTATGTTCAATGTGGTATCTTGTTTTGCAGAAACAGAATCTCGTAACTCAGTTAATGTATTGTTAAAAGGTAATGGGAAGTTGATCCTTACGTGATTTTCTGAGTAAATTTTGGTTCTGTTTGTATCAGGGGTATTTACACTGTAATCATTCATCCGTTGATTGGCAATACTCCAACCACTACCACCCCTAGTGTAATCAAGAAATGGGTAATCATAAGTGAAAAAATGATACTCAGCCGAATCACCCCATTTGTATTCATCCCATTTTTGATATTGTTCATAAAAATATTCTGAGTTAAGTGGTTTTGTATGTGAAGCACTTAATTTATTGGACTGATTAATAATAAATTTTCTTTCTAAGAGGGAGCTAATGAGAGCAGAAATTTTCTGTATGCTCAACCCCTGAAATTTAGATGCTTCATCTATAACTTCCCCTTTGTTTTGTGGGTTTAAACAATAGATGAGTATGCTTATAGCGATTTCTGGCATAGTAAAAGATTTGTGAGAATCAAAATCTTCAATAAGCCATTTTTGATTTGTTATTTTTGAAGGCGGTCTTATTCTTATTGCGGGGTTCGTAACTAAAATTTCCATATAAATACCGTTTATGACAAAACTAGGAATGTCTTCACTCTCTCAAATCGAATGAATGAAGACATCTATGAAATTTATTGATCTGATTGCAAACTAGCAGGGATGCATTCAGTAACTTCTATGATTTCAAGGGTTGAATCTAAGAGATCAATATTTTGTTCTGGGCTTTCTTGAATAATATCCATATTCCATTCCTTTTTTGTTAAGTAGATTAAGTGCTTCGTTTTAATTTTAAGCACAAAGTGATGTTACTATTTCCTCAAAATTTAGTCAATCCAGCATAATAAGATATTTCATTGTATAAACTTGCACCATAAAATCATAAGTCTATATTTATCAGATAGATGTAAATTGACGCAGTCTAAATATTCAGCCATATGGATAATGGTCAGTAAAAAACTAGATTTAACTACTGAAAAGTTTAGTGTGTACAGTGGATGATGGTTTTCTATGGGCATATCTGTGATAGTTGCAACTGTAAATAGTTATCCACAAATTCAGTGGGTAATTCTAGGTATATCTTGAGTAATAGTATGATTGACAAGGAAAATATGAAGTAAAACAAAGTAAGTCAATTGGTGCGTAAAATGTTAACTATGTCTCAAAATAAACTTGAGGAACCTCACTGTAACAGGGATGTTGCAAGATTTGGGTGAACTGATTGTTGGTGATAATCGTCGTTCCCGTAATGGGGTAAGTTATTGTAAATAAACCCTTTGAGAACCCGCGCATTTGATGTGGTGAATAAAAACCTTATAAATCAACAGCTTAAGTGGTGGAGGCGGCGGGAATCGAACCCGCGTCCGCAAATCCTCTGCTCTTAGATCTACATGCTTAGCCTGGTCATTTAATTTAACCGAGGACCCTCCGACTGGCAGGATGGTACGCGGCGGTTCCCTAAGGTTTGCGATTTGACGCGGGAAAAAATTAAATCGCTAGCTTATCTTTATGACCGTTGATTCGATACCGATAAGCGAGCTCGGTCAACGGGGTACTGGGTTTAAGTCAGTACACGGTGCGGATAACTATTGTTGCTTACGCAGCGATAGCTTCTCCAGCATAGTTTTCATCGTTTGCATTTATGTTTATTTGAGTCTTTTTTACGAGAGTTCTCATTCTCGGCATGCACCTTAAGTTTCGCAACCCACGTCGAAACCAGGTCGCCCCCATAACTGTACACTTTAATTATAACACAAATTATTCAATAGCGGGGAACTATTCTTTATGTACCATGTATGAAAAATTAAGGTGCTGGAATACTAGCATCAACTTCTGTTGGTAAAACTTGTGGCATAGCGGCTCCGCCGTTACTAAAGAATCCAGCTGAATTCCTAGCCTTTAATTCTTCAGCAAAGCGAAAATCTTCAGCCGCTTTTTCATGATTGGATAGGCCATTATAAGCCAATCCCCTATGAAAATAAGCCTCGTAACTGTTTGGTTCTAAGGCTATTACCGAAGTATAGTCATTAATGGAAAGCTGATAACTATGTTCTTCCAGATAAATTAAGCCTCGACAAGAAATAGCGACGACATTATCTGAAATTAATCCAATGGCAGTGGTAATATCTTCAATAGCCATTTCTGGCTCTTTTACGTTCCTATAAGCTAAAGCTCTACTCCCATAGGCTCTATAAAGAAATTCCATTTCGTAAGATGGAGCTATCTCAATAGCACGTGTTATGTCGGCAATAGCTTTTTCGTATTTTAATAGTCTATTATAAGCTTCACCCTTGTATAAATAAGCTAAAAAATTCATTGGGTCTAATTCAATAGCATTTTTATAATTCTCAATGGATTCATCAAGCAAATTCATACTATCACAGGCCTCACCCATAGAAAGAAAGGCTTCAACATTTGATGGGTCTAATTCAATTGTCCGTTTAAAGTCATTAGTGGCATCTTGAAAGCGATCAATCCGTAGATAAGCCATGCCCCTATTTAAAAAGGCTTTTGAAAAGAGCGGAGCTAATTCAATAGCCCTTGAATTATTAGCAATAGCCTCTTCATAATTATGGGAAAATAAACAAGCAAATCCATGCAGAAAATGGGGTAGGAAATCATCAGGGTTTAATAAAATAGCTCCCATAAAATGTTCAATAGCATCTGTATATGATTTTTCTTTTATGAGGATTTTACCTTTTTTAATTAAGTTTTCTGCAATAGCTGGAGATAATTCATGGGCCTTATGATAGTCAATTTGACATAGTTCATGACATCCTTTTTTTGCATGAGCGACGCCACGATTTAAATAAGCTTGAGCATAGCCAGGCTTTAATAAAATAGCTCTATCATAGTCTTCAATGGCTTTGTTATAATCCATTTGGGCATAATAAGCTCGACCGCGATTTTTAAGAAATTTTGCATTTGATGGGCTTAAATTAATTGCCAAACTAAAACATATAATATCTCGCGCATAATCGCCAGCCTTAAAACAGGCCAAACCTCTACGATTAAATTCTTTTGGGTCTTGTGAATGTGGTTTGGCTGAACTACGGAACATTTTTTACCTCTTTTATTTTGGTGCTTTGCTATCTATGCGACCAGTAGTTGTTGCATGGATACTATTTGTCATTCCCGCGGAAGCGGTAATCCATCTATAATTAGGCATAATGCTAATTTCTTGGATAGATTCCCGCCTCCGCGGGAATTACATATAAGCAAAATACGATCTACGTAACAATGTCATGCAATCATCTCACAAAATTGTCACTGGATAATGAGTTTGCGGCATTTATGCGCAAATATAGGTTAAAATGAGTTTTGTGTCAATTATTTCGGCACATTTTGTAGGGTTTTAACTACTTATTTTTTTGTAGGAAAAATATTGTTTAAGATGCTCCTGTCGCTGGTAACAAGGTTTCAATTTTTTCACGAATTGCTTTAAATGATTTAGTCGGCAGATAGCGCTTTAAAATCTTACCATTGGCATCAATTAAAATTTTGGTGAAATTCCATGGGATTAATATAATATGTTTTTTTTTAATGTTTTTGGCTAAATAACTATAAATTGGCGAGCGTTTATTGCCAATTACATTAATTTTAGCAAACATGGGGAAGGTTACGCGATAACAGCTTTCGGCAAATTCTTTTATTTCCTTATTTTGCCCAGGTTCTTGATGTAAAAATTGATCACAAGGAAATCCTAGAACTACTAAACCTCGGTTTTTATAATCTAGGTATAATTGTTCTAGTTCTTTATATTGAGATGTAAATCCACAACGGCTTGCAACATTTACTATAAGCATTACCTTGCCAATATAAGGCTTAAGCGTTGTGGTTTTACCAACAATATCAGTCACAGGAATTTCAAATAATTCATTTTCTTTTGAATTAGTCATTATTTAATTCCATTATGTTTAAGAAGCGCATCAATTTTAGCTTCTCTGCCTCTAAAGCTTATAAAAGACTCTAAAGCTTTTCGTGAGCCACCTACCTCAAGAACTTGGTGTAAAAAATCAAGGCCAGTTTTAGGATTAAATACACCTTCTTCCTCGAAGCGCGAAAAGGCATCACTGGATAAAACTTCAGCCCATTTATAGCTATAATAACCCGCCGCATATCCACCACCAAAAATATGGCTAAAACTATTTTGGAAGCGATTGTAAGGCATTATTGGTACGACAGTAGTTTCTTTTCGGACTTCTTTAAGCGTATTAGCAATAAAATCAGCTACGTTTTCTTTATATTCTTTATGAATTTTAAAATCAAATATGGAAAACTCTAATTGGCGCATCATTGCCATTGCTGATTGGAAATTTTTTGCAGCAATTAATTTATCAAATAGATCTTTAGGCAACGGCTCATGAGTATCAACATGAGAAGATAATAGTGCTAAAGCCTCTTCTTCAAAGCACCAATTTTCAAAAAATTGGCTAGGAAGTTCAACCGCATCCCATTCAACGCCGTTAATGCCGGCGGCAGAGAGATAATCTACTTTGGTTAAAACATGGTGTAGACAGTGACCAAACTCGTGAAATAGAGTTAATAGTTCATCATGCGATAGAGTAGGGGGTTTATTTGCTACGGGCTTTGCAAAATTGCAGGTTAAAGTAGCTATTGGAAATTGAATCTCGTCATTTATTAATTTGCGTCGTCCTTGGCATGAATCCATCCATGCACCATTTCTTTTATTTTTTCTGGCAAATAAATCTACATATATATAGCCACGTAAGTTATTGTTTTGGTCAAAAATTTGATAGCAAGTAACATCTTTATGCCATACATTGGCTTCGTTATAAGTTTCCATCCTCATGCCATAAAGTTTATTAATTATGGTAAATAGACCTTCCATAACTTTTGGTAGTGGAAAATAAGGGCGTAACTCTTCTTCCGATATAGCATAGAGCTCTTGCCTTTTTTTCTCAGAAAGATAAGCAATATCCCATGGGGCTATTTTATCAATCTTGTGCTCATCTTTAGCAAAGGCTTGTAGATGTTTAAATTCATTTTCTGCCTGTTTATGACCATGAAGAGTTAAATCGTTAAGAAAAGTCATTACTTTATCTGTGGATTCAGCCATTTTAGTAGCAATAGATAATTCAGCAAAATTCGCAAAGCCCAGTATTTTTGCTTTTTCATGCCTTAACGCAATAATTTCATCCATTATCGCGCTATTATTGAATTCTTTAGGGGACGGGGTTTCCTCTGATGCGCGCGTAACAAAGGCGCGATAAATTTCTTCTCGTAATTGTCTATCTTCAGCATAAGTTATAACGGCAATATAACTAGGAAATTCAAGGTTTATTATCCATCCTTCAAGTTTTTTTTCTTCAGCTAAAACACGTGCATTATGCAGTGCATGCTCTGGCAATCCTTTTAAACGAGATTGATCTGTAATATGCAATTGATAAGCTTGTCCTGCATCTAAAACATTATTCTCAAATTGATTGGATAATTGCGATAATTTTGCCTGAATTTCTTCAAAACGATGTTTTTTCTCAGCAGATAATGCAACTCCTGATAATTCAAAATCGCGTATTGTATCTTCGATAATTTTAAGTTGTACTTTATTAAGAGATTTTGTATCTATAGCTTTAATAGCATTATACAAGGCTAAATTATGACCTATTGATGATTCATAAGCTGAGAGTTTTGGTAATGAGGCTTGATAGCATTTACGAAGTAGAGGAGAGTTGGTAACTGCATGTAAATGCGAAAGTGGTGACCAGAATTTTTCAAGAGAATCTTCTATGTCTTCTAGTGGCTGCATAAGATTATCCCATGAAAAAGAGGAATTTTTAGCCAATAGCTCATCTATTTTTTGTAAATTATGATTTAAGAGTTTATTTAAGTCTTCGACAAAGTTTGCGGTATCGATATTAGTAAAATTTGGTAAAGCAACGGCAGCCATTTGCTCACTCCTAAAGTAAAAACAAAAGACCCTAGCATAATGCTATATAGCTAGCAACAGGCAGATGAAGATATTGCGTCTAAATCTTCATATTACAGCCATCTTCAGTAAAATTGTATAACTTGTAGCCGTAGGCCAAAACATGTACAATAAGTTTTTTTGTAGGCAAAGAGATAAGTGATGCGTAAAGTTTTTTTCTGGCAAGATATAGCAGGTGATAACAAAAAATTTGAGCCCTACCGAGATCAAATTAATCGATTAATAAGTGGTGAATATAAAGCTCTTTCTTTAGAAAAGCTTAAATATTTATCGCCAACACCTATATATAGCATCAGAATCAATCGTGAAGCGCGAATTTTATTCACAACTTTTCACGGTAAAATATGTTTGTTGGATGTGGTATTAAATCATGACTACCATAAATCTAAATTTCTTAAAAAACCAGGTATTTTAAATGCTTTTTTAGGTAAGCGTTCATCAGAAGAGAAATCATTACCTATGCGTTTAAAAGGGAATGCAGCTGAAGACTTTGAGGCTTATGATCGTATAGAAGGCATAGAGGTGGCAGCGGCTGGAGATATAAAAAATGTTGCCTTACATAACTATCAAAATCAGATGGTTGAATTTAGTGAAGTACAAGATAATGTCTTACGCTCTTCATTGCCATTAGCTATCTCAGGCCCTGCCGGTTCTGGTAAAAGCTGCGTTGCTATGTCGATGCTTATCAACTATGTTCGAGAAAATGCAGGTAAAGAGGGCGCATTTCCTATTGTTTATGCCACTCAATCAGAAAAATTGGTGGCACTTATGCAAGCAATGTGGCGTGAAAACCTTGCAGAAGAGCTCCCACCTGAAGCAATCATAAAATTTACAACCATAAAAGAGCTTTATAACGAGCAAATTGAAGAGGGCTGGACTCTGGCAACAAGTGATATCTTTTCTTCCTGGTATAATGATTATTTATATAAAATTAAAAGTATTAGCAAAGCAGGAAGTAAACCCTCGCCTATACTTACACAAGAAAAAGATGATGTATGGCGGGAATTTAGAATTATATCTGGTGTTTCCTCTAAAGAGGAATACTTACGTCTTGGCGAAGGACAATCTACAGTTACACATGAGCTACGCGAAGTTATATTTGAATGCAATAAAGCCTATATAGCTCATTTGGAGCACAATAAATTAATTGAGCATGAGCTCGCGATTCTGAAGCCATCAGATTACAAGTTAGCTATCATTGATGAAGCACAAGACTTATCTTATATACAACTTAAGGGACTTAATTCTTTTGCAAATGGCCAAATTGTCTACATGCTTGGTGAGCACCAAATTTTATTTGATGGACTTTCTCGTTTAGCTTATTTACAGCAGTGCTTTTATAGATCACCTCGACCTTTGAGTTTAATTCAATTAAATGGCACATACCGCTCAGCTCAGGCAATACTTAATGTAGCTATGACCATGGTTAAATTTAAATATGGAGCTACAGGCGGCGCTACCGACAAGGGTGAAATTATTGAATTGCGAGCAACTGGCGATATGGCAGGTGTTGAGGGCAGAACTTTATGGCTTAATCCTGAAAACAAAGCTGAATTATTTAGTCTTAATGCAGAAGCAATATCTGGAAAGCTCGCTGTTATACGTTGGTCTGAAAAAGGTGCTAAAGAAGCAAGAACTGCAATTGGAACACCGTTAGTTTTTTTACCTGCCGAAGTAAAAGGTCAAGAATTTGATACCGCTGTCCTTTGGGATCCTTTTGCAAGTGCCGAGTGCTTTAAAGCCTGTGAAAAACTAAAGGCTCATGCAAGTGGCGCATCCGCAGCAGGAGGCAAGGGCCACCGAGCTAAAAAAGGTGAGTCTGACACCTCTTTTCTACCATATTTTAATGAACTAATTACAGCTATAACTCGAGCAAGAAAAAAGCTGGTTATTGTTCACCTTGGCGATTATCATAAAATAGAACCTCTGCTTGAGGAGCTATATAAAGTATTTCCTTCATTAAATGACATTCTTTGTCCTAAAAAAGCATCCGCTACGATGGTAGCTAAACCTTTTGGATTTGCTGCTGAAGAAACTTTAGTCCCAGCTGCTGTCGATGAAGTACATTGGGAGGAAATGGCACTAAGGCAACTTATCCTAGGAAATGAAAAACAAGCTCGAGAAATTTTTAAGAGTACATTAAAAAGACCTGATGCCGACTATGAAGCTTTTGCAATAAAACATAGACTAATAACTTCAAGCGGCAAAGATCTTAAGGTAAGTGCTGCGGCAAGTATGCCTGCAAAAGAAAAATTACTAAGCTTGGACGAAATTCAACGGCGAGAAACTATCCGTGGTAAAGGTAAGCTACATCATGCAGATAAATTTACTTTTTTAAAATCGCATTTAGAGTTAGACCCTTCCTGTATAACCAATCATTATGTTCGAGCTTGGTTAAAAGATTCATTAAACGTAAATGACCCTTCATTTCCTTTAGAAAAAACTTTGCTTTACTGGCTTGTCACAACTGACGCTGGTATATCTGTGCTAAGATTAATCGTTTATAATGCCGCAGCCAATTCTGATTTACTTAACATTATTCCACCAAAAGCTTGGGTAAACAAAGCAAATATAGGGGAAAAATCGGAAAATCAAGTATTATTACATCTCTTGGTATCATCAGATTCAGGCTGTGAAATATTACATCTATTGCTAACAAAGCATCCAAAGTTCATAGACAAAATCCCAGATGATGCCTGGATAACTGCACCGACAACAGGTGAAAAAGCAAATATTTCAGCCTTATTAGAGTTACAAGTTAGTGTATCTGGCAGAAAAGTACTTGAACTTTTACTCGCAAAAAAACCAAAATACAAATCTCTTTTACCAATTAGTAAACCTGTTACGGTTAAAGATACAACCGCTTCGTCAGAACTTAAATCTGCTCCGGTTCCTGCTCCTTCGGACAATATAAGAATTAATGTTAGCGATGAGTTTAATACATTTAAACACGTGATTTCTTTAACTGAAAATACATCAATTCTTGATGTCAAAAATATTTTAGCAAAAACTTTAAGTTGTCAGGTTGAAGATATTATTTTAACCAATGGAGATCCAGGATTAAATGATAGCACAACATTAAAGGCTTTGAAGGAAAGTAGGAATAAGGCTCTATTAAACCTGACAGTTAAGGCTAAGGCTATGCCACCTGCGCAACTTGAGGAAAGCTTAACACCCTCCATCCTACTTTGGTCTGCTATCATGAGGCGAAGAACTGGCGCTATTATTCCACTGAGAGATATAGAAGCTTTTAGAAAAGCAAAAGTTTTCGATGCTGATTTTCCTGAGCCGACTGGGATAAAACCCAAAGACTCAAAAGGAATTCCAACTGCAATATCGGTTGCTGAGCTGATGAGTTTCTTGCGAGACTCACTTAGATATTTAGGATATGGAGGAACTCTAAACGTTGATTTAGTTAACAAAGTCTGGGGGCTTGAAAACAAGTTAGTTATAAGTTTTGGAGAATTTAAACGCCTAATGGAGCTTTTTTCATTACCTACAAGCCACATGATTTTCAGCGCGGCTGTACGTGCGGCTTTTCTAGCGGCTAAAAAACCAGTTGATGGATATTTAGACAAAGACCAATTTACTATTATGCAACATTTAGCACAGGCACTTTTACCGTTAGCGACAGATATCTTGGCTGATGCTATAAATTCTTCCTGCTACGGTGGTGCCAATGGTGCTTGGGCAGGATTCTTGCCGCAAGAACAAGTCATAGAATGCTTAAAAGCTGATGGGCGCGTAGGCGCGTTTATGATTAGTCTAAATGGCACCGGGCAGTTAGTTATATCATACTTAACCTCCCCAGAAGGTGACGAAGATATAGGGCCTAGAATAAAACATGAAATTTTGGAAATCAATTACAGTGTCCCTGAAGGCCCTCTGGATCGATTTATCTTAGGCGGTATAAATTACCCATCTGTTGCTGAAGCCTTGGCTAACTCTAAATTGTTTTTAAAACATCCATGTGTAATTGGGGCTCTGTCTACAGTATTTGGATCAGTTTCATCTGCCAAAGTTGCTACCCCTAAACAAATCCCATCACCTTGGGTGCAATTTGATAATCTTATGCAGGCTCAATGTGGACAAATAGACAGAAGAGAATTTAATTCAGAATATAGGTCACTAATTGAATTGGCAAGCCAGCGGGTTTATTTAGCTAAAGACAAACTAGATGATAGAGATTATCTAAAAATATATAATAGTTCTGCAATGTCACGACTGATGGTTTCTGGTGATCCATCTAATAATTTAAGAAAATATGCCTTTGATGGGTATCATGGTATCCTAAATTATCCTAATACATGCGAACGCTTAAAAGATAAACTGCCAGGTACCTATTTACTAAGAGCTTCTCAAAGTAAAAAAGGCTCAATATTATTATCATTTGTTAGTGCAGCAAGAATTACTCTACAGTGTATAATAAACCCATCTACTGAAGAGCCTGGTAAAGTAGTAATTGAATTGTCATCAGGATCAAATAAGACTTTTGATTCTCTTTTAGATGCAATTTTAACATTATCATCGCCTGCTAGTGAAGGCATGGTTCCTATGCTTCAAAATGCTTTACCACAATATGCTCCGATAAGTGCTAATGCTATGGTTGTTCCTTGGCAAGAACTACCTTTATATCCTGAACCGACATGTGAAGCTTCAGTGGGGCCTGATTCTTCGCCAGTTTTACCAATGGATGAGTTACCAACAAATAGTTCCCTGATTAGCAGAAGCTCAAGTAGACTAACAATAGCTGCAGACCTAGAAAAAATAATAGACTTAGTTTGGAAGTCATTAATTGATACAAAAATCCCAACAATAAGATATACAATCGGTGGTGGAGCTGCAACCACCGCACCACAATTGCGGCCGGATACTATGCCGTTTGCTGATTCAGTAACTGCATTGCCAGTTCCTGCTTTATTAAGTCAAGGGATTTTTCGTGGTAATCTTCAGGCACTAGAGTCGGATTTAACTCAATTAACAACAGCTTTAGCGCAATTAAAAACAGCTGTTAGTGCTACTCATAAGTAAGAGTAGCACTAACACTTTTAGTGTCGCATGGAAGCGCTTGACCCTGATTCTAATACATCATCACTTTGTGGGGCCGAGCTTTCCCTTGCTATTGATAATATTTGAGCGACAGCACTATCAATCTCAGCACTTTTTTTAGGACTATCTTTAAAATGTATTAGTGTGGTCCAAACTTCTGTTCTTATTATAGCTATATCATCTGCAGATAAAATAAATCTATTATCGTAGCTTATACCAAAATAAGGTCGCGCAAGAGCCATCATTTGCTTGTTAGGAAAAGGATGCACAGCGTATCTAAACAAAGCCGTCGCCCCCTGTGATGGCGGTATTGTATAAGCTAAAACCACTAAAAAAAGTGAAGGAAACGTACGCCCTGAACTTAACACTTCACCCCGATCTCCGTTCCTATCAACCATACATTGTTGAATTTTTCCTGCTCCATCAATAAATGCTATTACTGATGAGCCTTGTTGTCCTTGAGACGCTTTAATTAAATATGAACCAGGTGGTTTATCTTTTAAGCGCGCTTTTACATTATCAAATGTAAGGTTACCATGAACACAGTTAAATCGATGCCTAACAAACTGAATACTCCTGGTATGAGTAGATTCTTGTAGTGCAGGTACTATTTTTATAGCAGGCATTTCTAAATTTTCGCCGAGTTTAAATAAACATTCTTGCAGTTGTGGATTATCTTCCTCTGTAACCTCGAGAATAGACTTAGTATTATAATGAATTCTTTTCATGAAATTAATATTAAAATTCGAGTCAATTTCTCCACACCCAGCCCTCATTAAGGTTTCAAACTGCACCATAAGAGAATGATTGCTTTTAGGGGTCATATGCAATGCGTAATTATCATTTTCATAGCTGACAAGAAGATTAGCCCTGATACAAGGATATTTAAAGATGTGTCTATTCGATGCTAGCGCATTAGCAAGAGTAGGATATTTATTTTTTCCTAATAAAATGCTACCAGCTCCAATAAAGTCAACTTCACCAAGAACGTGAAATATCTCTGAGCCTTTAAGAAATGATATAGCATAATCACCAGGACGTGTATTGCTCGCACGAACTAAGAAAACGCCATCACGACCATCTTCAAGCAATAATTGTTGAGCTTTATCCCTCGGTAAAAAACCTGCCCAAGCACCTTTAATATTATCATAAATTGAATTATTTATAGTATTAGCAAAAATGGCGGATGCAATTGGTAATAACGCTTGTGCTACATGTTGAACTCGCGCTACTGGGTTTAAATTAAGATCTTTTGCAAATGAAAGATTAGCGACCATGAAGGCCGCCCGCACCCAACCACTAAAATAAAAATGACTTTCTGCATTAGAAAAAGTATCTATGAAAAATTGAAAATCATCAAAGGTTACGGTTTCTTGATTATCTAACCCAGCAGCTAATAGAAGCTGATTGATGTCAACTACCCGATCTTTAAAATCAGCAGGATTAGGGCTAAATTTTACCACTGTGCTTACAAAATGCTTGAAATCTTCGATGGTCATTGCCGCCGTTATTCCAAGGTTTTCTGAAGGGGCATCTAAAGTATCTGCGCTTAATTCTGGCATTGAGCAAGGCTGCGAAGTTTTTTGACGAAACCAATTTAACCAAAGAACACTAGCAGGAGTCCACAATGTTTCATTAGATTCAGCAATTATTGCACATAGCATTTTTTCTATAAGACTATTTGTCACAGGAAATGGCTTAAATAATACGTCTTCTCTTGGAAGTTTAGCCGAGACAATTAGTTCTAAATCTGCAGCACCACCAAGAGCCGCAATTTCTTGTAATTTTTTACCATCATCTATAAAGGAATCTTTAAAAGATAAATTAATGTCTTCAGGTTTACAAATTAAAATTTTAGCAAGGCCTTGCTTAATTTCAGCAATTGTTTTAATCCCATCCATACTACATTTATGGACAAAAGGGTTAAAACGATCTTTTATCGTAAATTTAATCGGAGAAAATACTGGTTTTGCAACTGGCGTTTTTGTTCCTTCAGGCTCAAAAAATAAATGATTATACCTAAGTTTTTTCGCAGCAACAGCATAACTAACCATAAGATCATGTATAATAACTTTTTGCCAAAAGTTTTCAAAACATGCAATCATATCGGCAGATAAAGCTGATGTATGATCAATATCATCAGCACTAATAGAAAGTACTATACCATCAGTAGATGAACTGCTATGGCCCATTTCCTCATCAACTAAACTAGCTCTTACTATAACTAGATCGCTAGGTACTAAGGCTCTCCAATCTTTAGCTTTTATCCGTACTGTTTCTTTTTGATATGGTTCTACTGGATATTTTAATAGAGCATTAGCGCCTTCACTTTGCGGTATTGAATATGCTAAAAGCACTGATAAAAGCCGCTTAAAAGTCACCTCTGAACATTGTACTTTACCTTTCAATACTACTTTACCTGTCGATATCATCTCAGGTGATATATAAGGTGAAATAATTGATTGTTGTGGTATTCCTTTATCATCCACATAGGCTAAGGTTACAGATCCTCTTTGGGCCTGGCTGGGTCTTAATAAATATGATCCTTGCGGTTGATTGCTAAGCAATTCAACGGTTTTGTCATAAAGAATAGGACCATGAAATCCAGAAAAGGCATATCTACATAGCGAATCTTTACTTTTCCTAAAAATTTCAGCAATACCTTCTACTTGATGAGAAAATGGTGGTCCTTTAAATATTGTTTCTTGTAATTTAGGATTGTCTTGGCTTTGAAATTCAAAAACTTGGTTGATAGCCTGAGAAATTCTAGCCATAAATTTCATATCAAAGTTTTGAGGTATTTCTCCACAACCAGCGCGCATCAGTGTTTCAAACTGCACCCACAATGGAAAGCTTATTTCAGGTACAAATTTAGATAGAGTTTCACCATGGCTTACAGCCATGCTCGCACGTATACAAGGATATTTGTAATATAATCTACCATAATTAGATGTTACCGCATGGGCTATAGTTGGATAAAATATTTCATTAAGCCAAATTTCATCACCTTTAGGACTAAAATCAAAGAGTTCGTGCACAATATTTCGGCCATTAAGCCTCGATATTACATAATATCCAAGGCGTGTAGTGCTAAGTCGCACAAGAAAAGCTCCATCTCGCCCATCTTTACGTAATAATTTTTCAGCTTCATCCCTCGGTAAAAACCCTGTCCATACACCATTTACACCACCACAAATAGCAGAATTTGCAGCATCTGCAAGAATGGCAGATGCAAAAGGTAATAGTGCTTGTGCCACATGCTGAACACGAGCGATTTCATTTAGATTTATACTTGTCGCATAAGGAAAATTAGCCCCAATAAATGCAGCTTTTACTGCATAAAAGAAATTAAATTGGAAATGAGGACGAGAAAAGATGTTTAAAATGTGTTGAAAATCATCAAATGTTATCGTCTCTTGATCATCTAATCCCCATGCTTTGAGAAGATTATCAAGATATAAATCTAAATTTACCGATGATGAATCGGGATCTTTTCTTATATATTCACTTGCAAACTCTGATGCTTCTGATGATGGATTTAGATCAGACGAAGCTGAGGGAGCACTAGGTGGAGCTGGAAAATTCAATGTCTCTTTCATAAAAATCTTGAAATCATGCTTAGTCATCGCCGCTGTGATTTCTCGATGCGTAGGTAAAGCGCTAGAGCTAGCTACAGCTGAAGATGCGGCTCCTCCAGAACCATAAATTTCTGGCATTCTATCAATAGCAGGTACGTGACGAATTGTGGGAATTGCTACTTTTACCGATGATTTTTTTCTAAACCAATTTAACCAAAGTACGCTTGCTGGAGTCCATAAAGATTGATTATGCTCAGCACTTCTTGCACATAATTGCTGATCTTCAATAGCACTGTCACTAAGAGCTAGAGTTGTTAATATTCCCTCTACTGGAATTTTCGCAGATGCTATTAGTTCTATAGTGCGTGAACCTCCAATAACAAAACTATTTAATTTGATATCATCTCTTAAAACACGATCATTTAAAGATAAATTAATATCGTTAATTTTGCAGCTGAAAATCTCCACTAAACGCAGCTTTATATCAGATACATAGCAATTACTATTAATAATTACTTCATGTTCAAAAGAATTAAATTTATCTTTAATAAAAACATAAACTGCAGGATTTGCTTTTCTCGAAAGTTTAAGTGATGGCCAAACATTACGAAGATTTTTAATAAGTAGTGGCGGTAAAGCTATGGGTGTAGATACAGTATAGCAACCTACTCTAGTAACTGAAGGGTTATCTCTTAGACCTAAAGCCCAAGCAAGATTTTTCCAAGGCTTAGCGCGGGCACATGCATTAAGTGCCGGATATGGTTCAATTTCTTCAGTCAAGAGAATGGGCGTGGCTAGTCCAGATGATAATGCAGATAAAAGTTCTGGAAAAGATGAGTAAATTTTATCTAAGCATGTAATTTTTCCAACTTCTGTAGGGTGTGGTGAAATAGTTAATTGCTGCAACTCGTTTAAGTTATCTACAAAGGCTAAGATCTTTGAACTATCATCTGTATTAGCGTCTTTTAAAAGGTACGAGCCTTTAGGTTTGCCTTTAAGGCGAGAAGCGGTTTGAACATCATCAATGATCCCGTGATAAGCGGAAAAGTCATATTGCTTTAACAAAGAAGGAGTTTTAGAATCAATTACCTCCATGGCCCCTTTAGGCAAAAGATCAGCTGGAGTTAAGCTAACATATTCACCTTTTGGTGCAAATATAGCTCTTTGCTGAGCTGGATTATCTACGTTTTCAATACCTAGCGTCATATTGATAGAAGCTGAAATTCGTTCCATGAATTTTAGATTAAAACTTGTACTGATTTCCCCGCATCCAGAACGCATCAAGGCTTCAAACTGCCGCCATAGCGGCAACATATAATCAAAATCCATCGTTGCTTTAAGAGCTGAAAATTCGCCAATGCGCAAAGCAAGACAAGCCTTAAAACATGGAGATGACAAAACTAATTTATTAGAGGCCGCAGCTTGCGCAATAGTTGGATAATCAAAGCCATTTAATCTATAACCATTTCTTTCTGGATTTATTTGTAAAATATCTTCTGCTATTTTATAACCTGTCGGTGATACTTCATCATATACTTTATACGTTACTCTAATTTTTCCTATATCAAGATCATTGGTGCTGATTACAAATGAGCCAACATCTGCACTGTAAAGCATTTTTTCAGTTTTTTTATTAGGCATAAAACCTAGCCTAATACCATTGAAACCACCGTATATTGAAGAATTAACGGCATCAGCAAATATTCCACTGGCCGTTGGTAATAGTGCTTGTGCCACATGCTGAACACGAGCAACTGAATTTTTATGTAGATCATCATCGAATGGTGAATTAGCCGCCATAAAAGCCGCACGTACGGCGCCACTAAAACGAAAATGGGTTTCCGGACGAGAGAAGATTTCTAAAAGCCGTTTAAAATCATTAAATGTTACTATTTGCTTATCTTTCAACCCCCAAGCTACTAAAAGTTCGCTGCTGTTAATTTTTTTATCCTGATATTCAGCTGGATTTTGAAATTCTAGCATCTCATTCACAAAATATTCGAAGTCACCAATAGTCATTGCAGCTATAACATCTGGAATATCATCTAGTTCACTAGTAGTGGTAGGCGTTATCACAAGTGCTGTTGGTCGTCGCCGAAACCAATTTAGCCAAAGTAGACTTGCAGGAGTCCATATGGTTTCAAAATTTTCCACGATTTCGGCGCAGCTAAGTTGATTAAAAATCTCTTGCGCAGGCCCATGTAACGGACTCGCCGTAACGTTAAGATTTATGCTATCAGAATGACCATCGCTAAGCTCCGCTAACCGCAAATCAGGTGCTAAAATGCGACCATCCTTAAATAATAAAATTTCATTAAATTCGCAATTAAAGCTTTCCCACAATATATTCTGCAAATCATCAATGCTAAGATTTTCATCTATGTGAATAACAAATTTTAAAGAGTTAAAATAATCAGAAATTTTAACGTTAACTATCGCCATTTTTACATAATCTTTGTTTGTGGCCAACTATAATACAATATTTTTTGATAAAAATAAAGTCACTATGTTGTTTTGTTGGGCTCACGCAGAAAAAAATTAATTGATGTTTGAATGTAGGAGCGACCGGCGGCTGCCCTTCTAGCAAGGCATAAAGAAATTATTACTTTAAAAGATTATCACTAAAAGAGCGCAGTTCTAATTAAGCTTGAGTCTAGCTAAAGGGATATCATCATCGTCATTTTCTCTTGGCCTATTAAAAAATCCATGAGATTGCAAATTTGATGGAATCGTGACTTTATCAACAGGTTTGTATTTGTCAATTAATTTTATGGTAGTAAATAAAGCTACTGTGGTAAGGATAGCTATGGCTCCTGCTACTATTGCCAATAAAGGTGGAAAAGCTGGTAGGCTAAGAATGAAAGCAATACTTAAAATAGTATTACAAGTTGTCATTATAGCTATTCTTTTTTTATCGAAAGACCAACGGTTTTCAAGGTGTATTAAGTAGTCTTTAGTTTCAGTAGTTTCTTGTGGAGATAAATTGCCACTAATAAGAATGTCCTTATACTGAGCTTTTAACTGGTTCATGCGATTAGTTTCAACACGTAAGCGCTCCAATGATAAGACAACATCATAAAGAAGAGATATAGTTGCTACGGTATTCGCTATTAGCGCTAATGAGCCTATTAGTACAAAGCAAGTTAAAGTAGTTACAATTAATGCGGGAATATCATTTCCTAGCTCAAGCCAGCGTCTTTCCATTTGCGCATTTAAACGAGTTTGCCAACCAAGTGATTTTTCTTTATTACTCATCCAATAGCCTGGGAGTAAATGTTTCCCAGTTAAGAATAGATTTACAGATATTCTAGGAACAAAGAACATCCAAGCAGCATATGAAAATAATGGTTGGAAATAGGAGTCTAAATGTTTAATCCAAGATGAATATTTATTGCCATCATTTACTAGAGGTATTGCTAAAATCATTAATCTTCTTGAGCGAACGAATATTTGTCTTATTAAATTTGCAGGTAGAGTTTGTAAGCGGATATCATTAGATAATGATACTCTAGTATCGGCGGGTAGATTTGAATCTTGGAACTCATACTTAGCTTCTAATAATTTTTTATAAACTAGTTTATCTTTGCCGAGTCTCGCGGCTTCACGTGGCACAATTAAATAATCGCGATAAATAATTTCTAAAATTTCCGCAATCATTAAGGCTTCTTTTATTTCTTCTTCTAATTGGCCTAGATTTTTATTAGCTAGATCTCGTGCCAATTTGCTGCAGTGAGCACTATATTCTATATTTAATAATTGGTGATTTTTAACAAAATAACGAAAGAAATCAACATGTTGACATTCGATTTTTTCAGCAAAATGCCAAGAAAATTTATGTTCTTCATCAAATGGATTGGGAATAAAAATTTGGTTTTCTTGTAGTCTTTTTAAAATCGCAGCCATTTGCACTCTAATAATAATGCATAATTAGTAAGCTATTTTATCATAATTTACTCGAAGAGTAAATTTTTTGTTAAAATCGCGCAATATAAAGGTGCTATGCACCGTGTGAAAACATACACTATTATTATGTGGTAATGCAAGTAACTAATTAAAAATAATATAAAAATATTATTCAAAGCGTAAGGAGATAGAGTAAATGGATAAGCTCCTTTTTAAAAAAATTATTTTGGTCTTATTAACTAACTTGCTGAATTTAGGCATCTGAGCGACAATAGTGACCCCATTGATAGCCAAAAGGTTAGACATGAGTAATTTTAGAGAATTAGCTAATGCCATTCGCATTTTAAGTGTAGATGCTGTGGAGATGGCTAAATCAGGCCATCCAGGTATGCCATTAGGTATGGCTGATATCGCTACAGTTTTATGGCAAAAATTTTTAAAACATAATCCCAAAAACCCACTTTGGTTTAATCGGGATAGGTTTGTTTTATCTAATGGCCATGGTTCAATGCTGCTTTATTCCTTGTTGCATTTAACTGGTTATAATTTAACTATCGATGATCTTAAAAATTTTCGGCAATTACATTCAAAAACACCAGGCCACCCTGAATTTTTAGAAACCCCCGGGGTAGACACTACCACAGGCCCTTTAGGGCAGGGGCTTGCCAACGCAGTTGGTATGGCTATTGCTGAGAAAATGTTAGCAGCGCAATTTAATGATGCTTTAGTTAATCATTACACTTATGCTTTTATTGGCGATGGCTGCTTAATGGAAGGAATTTCTCATGAAGCATGCTCGCTTGCAGGCACTTTAGGTCTTGGTAAATTAATTGTTTTCTATGATGATAATGGGATTTCAATTGATGGTAAGGTTCTGCCATGGTTTGCTGATAATACGCCATTGAGATTTAAAGCTTATAATTGGCATGTAATTGATAATGTTGATGGCCACGATGCCAACGCTATTGAAAATGCTATAATAGCTGCAAGGCAGGAAGTAGATAAACCGACTATTATTATTTGTAAAACTATGATTGGTTATGGTTCCTTAATTGAAGGCACTGAAAAAGTTCATGGTGCGGCTTTAGGTGCTGAAGATATTACTCAACTACGTAAGCGTTTAAATTGGTCATATCCCCCATTTGTAATTCCCGATGAAATTTATGCAAAATGGAATAATGAAGAGAAAGGGGCGCATGAAGAGACGCTTTGGTTGCAGATTTGTCATGATTTTAAAGAAAAAAATCAAGACAAGTATAATGAATTTTTACGCCGTATTAACGGTGACCTACCTGATAATTGGCTAGAAAAATCTACTACATTTATTGAACAAACCAAATCGAATGATAAAGCTCTTTCTACAAGAAAAGCTTCGCAACTCTGTATAGAAGGTTATGCAGCTATCTTACCTGAATTACTTGGAGGATCAGCTGATCTTACCGGGTCAAACCTTACCAATTGGTCAGGGACAAAAGCTATTACTCATAATGATTTTACTGGTAATTATTTAAATTATGGGGTGCGAGAGTTTGCAATGGCTGCAATTATGAATGGCCTGGCGTTACATGGTGGATTTATTCCTTATGGTGGGACCTTTTTGATTTTTGCTGATTACGCGCGAAATGCTATAAGGTTATCAGCGCTGATGAAGCAGCGAGTTATTTATGTATTTACTCATGATTCAATAGGTTTAGGTGAGGATGGACCTACACACCAACCATGTGAGCAGGCAGCAATGCTTCGGTTGACACCAAATATGCAAGTTTGGCGTCCTGCAACCCTTTTAGAAACTTCAGTTGCTTGGCAGCAGGCAATTATGCATCATAATGGGCCATCTTGTTTATTGTTGTCGCGACAAAATCTAGCGCCGATTATTCATGATGAAGATACTTTAAACCTTATAAAAAAAGGCGGCTATATTGTAGAGGATGATGGAGAAATTCCTGATGTTATTTTGATCGCTACGGGATCTGAATTACAACTAGCGGTCGCTGCAGCTATTCAAATTAAAAATCATGGGTATCATCCACGAGTAGTTTCAATGCCATGTGCTGAGCGTTTTCTTGGTGAAGATGCTTCTTATCAAGAAAGTGTATTACCACGTTCAGTACGTAATCGTATTGCTATTGAAGCGGCTGCAAAGGGTTATTGGTATCGATTTGTAGGTTTAGATGGAGCAGTTATTGGGCTTGATACATTTGGAGCCTCAGCACCGGCTGAAGATCTGTATAATTACTTTGGTATTAATGTTGAAAAGATAGTCGAGGCCACTGTTAAAATGGTTTCATAAATTAGCTTTAAACATTTTTTAATGCAATTTTTTAATTCGGAGAAGTAGTATGGCAATTCGTATCGCAATTAATGGTTACGGGCGTATAGGTCGTTGTATTTTAAGGTCCATTTTTGAATATAATCGGCAAAATGATTTTGATTTGGTTGCAATAAACGATTTGTCGGGAATTAATACCACAGCACATTTAACTCGTTATGATTCTACTCATGGTCGTTTTCAATCTGAAGTTAAGGTTGATGGAAATAATTTGATTGTTGATGGTCATTCTATATCCGTTATATCTGAGCGTAATCCTTTACTATTGCCTTGGAAAGATTTGGATATTGATGTTGTTTTAGAATGTACCGGACATTTCACCAAGCATGATGATGCTATGAAGCATATTACCGCAGGAGCTAAAAAAGTTTTGATCTCAGCTCCTGGAAAAGATTGTGATGCTACAATTGTTTATGGTGTAAATCATGGTATCTTGCAAGCATCAGATAAGATCGTTTCAAATGCATCATGTACCACTAATTGTTTAGCGCCAGTAGTTAAACCACTCCATGATTCAATAGGTATTTTGCATGGTTTATTAAATACCATACATGCTTATACTAAAGATCAAATGCTATTAGATGGCAGTCACCCGGATTTACACCGTGCAAGAGCTGCGGCCCACTCTATTATTCCTACTAAAACAGGGGCGGCATCGGCTCTTGGTTTAGTTATTCCAGAACTTGATAAAAAATTAGATGGCTTTGCTATGCGTGTGCCAACCTTAAACGTGTCAGTAATTGATTTTACTTTTACGGCTAAAAGAGAAACAACTGTAAATGAAGTTCATGATATTATGCGCCGATCAGCCAGTGAAGTATTACATATAAGTGATGAGCCACTTGTATCTTGCGATTTTAATCATCATCCTGCATCTGCCATTTTTGACACTACCCAAACAAAAGTGTTGGGTAATTTAGTTAAAGTTGTCGCTTGGTATGATAATGAATGGGGTTTTTCAAACCGCATGCTTGATACGGCACAGTATATGATGAATATTTAAGGAAAAGAATAATTATGAACCTTATTAAGTTAAGCGATGTTGATTTAAATAATAAAAAGGTATTAATTAGGGAAGATTTAAATGTGCCAATTAAAGATGGAATGATCACAAGCGATCAACGTCTGCAGGCCGCTATTCCTACTCTGCGATCAGCATTGGAGGCGGGAGCCGCGGTTATTGTATTATCTCATCTTGGCCGCCCAGAGGAAGGGAGAATAGATAACCACTATTCACTTAAACCCGTAGCTGATTATTTATCTAACCATCTTAATTTTCCAGTAACTTTTGAAAAAAACTATCTTGATGGTGTTAATGTAAAGCCTAAAGAACTAGTTATTTGTGAAAATGTTCGATTTAATAAAGGTGAAAAAGCTAATGATGATGAGCTGGCTAAAAGGTTAGCTAATTTATGTGATATTTTTGTTATGGATGCTTTCGGGACTGCACATCGCGCACAGGCTTCTACCTATGGCGTGGCAAAATATGCTCCAATCGCAGTTGCAGGCCCTTTATTAGTGCGCGAATTAGAAGTCTTGCAGCGCATCTTCAAAAACCCAGCAAAGCCATTGATTGCTGTTGTAGGAGGAGCTAAAGTTTCTTCTAAATTATCTTTGCTTAAGCAATTAGTTCAAAAGGTTGATGTTTTAATTTTAGGTGGTGGAATTGTTAATACTTTTCTAAAAGCACAAGGACATGAAATTGGTAAATCTCTTTGTGAAAATAATTTACTTGATGACGCACGTGATATTTTAAAATTAGCACATTCTTCAGGATGTGAAATCCCATTACCAGTTGATGTGGTTGTGGGTAAATCATTTAGTGATAGTTGTCCTGCTTATAATAAATCATTAGCTCACGTTGCAAATGACGATATGATTATGGATATAGGGCCTGAAACAGTAGCGCGTTATATTCAATTTTTAGATAAAGCTAAAACAATTATTTGGAATGGTCCTGTTGGTGTATTTGAATTCCCACAATTTTCTTATGGTACAAGAGCTTTGGCTATCGCAATTGCTAATAATGAAGCTTTCACTATTGCTGGCGGCGGTGAAACACTGGCAGCAATTGATTTATATGATTTGACCGAGCAAATATCATATATTTCTACAGGAGGAGGCGCTTTTCTTGAGTTTCTAGAAGGAAAGACTTTGCCTGCTGTTGCTATTCTTGAGGAACGTGCTCTTAAGTAGCACCTTGTTAGCATTATTGTAGCCTGGTTGCTAGCAACCAGGATTATCTTGCTCTAAACCATGGTTGCAAGCAACTAGACTACATAAATTAAACAATCTGTATCTTAAGTGGTCTCAGTTGTAACATCAGTTTTTGTTGATAGACCTAACTTTTCTTTCATGCGTGCTACGGCATCAGGGTCAAATGCACGCGTGGTTTTATGTTTAATAATAACGGGCGCAGGGCTCGCTTTAGATAAAGAATTATTTTGGTTATCAAAATTTTGGCTATATAAAGGGTATGGTATCCTATCATATGGCTCTGATGGATAAATTGATGCTTCTTTTGCTTTTGAATTACTGGAAGTTAAAGGTTTCGTAGCAATTGTTTTCCGTGCATTTTTAGAGCTATTTTCTACTTTCCTTTTAATTTTTAAAGCAGCTTTACTGGCTTCATCTTCAGTTACTTGTGATACAGGATTGCCATCTAAATCAACGCGCATTTCACGGGATTTAAGACAGGTTAAATAGTCAATGCGGCGAGTGAAGATAACCACTGCTTCACGAAGTTTAGATTTAGAAATGCCAGCAGCTTCTGCTTTATCACTATGGGCGAGTATATCCTCCATAATCCCTAATTTTAATGGTCTAATTACTAATGAATTATCAAAGGCTTTAGGAAAAAATGAAGCAAGCCAAATCAAAGCTTCATTACGCGCCTTTTTTGCCTGATTTTTTTGCTTATTATTAATATCAGCAGTACGCGGATGTAACTCCATTTTTCTCATG
>Ga0247837_1003287_pt1 | contig 28587 bp, 26 predicted proteins | sample LaCtaG_2_FD_187115 | JGI IMG/M metagenome (GOLD analysis project Ga0247837, IMG submission 187115) | Freshwater microbial communities from meromictic Lake La Cruz, Castile-La Mancha, Spain - LaCruzMarch2015_14.5m | ecosystem: Environmental > Aquatic > Freshwater > Lake | place: Spain: Castile-La...
CTCAAAACCAAGCATTAAGTACAAATATTTTAAATTGATGGAGGCGCGAACCAGAGTCGAACTGGTCTAAACGGCTTTGCAGGCCGCGGCATAACCGCTTTGCTATCGCGCCTTGTGGGGCAGCATTAAAAATTGAATGTAACGAATATGCAATTCGTCACAACATTTAACACTCACTTGCTGAAACTAAAACGGCGAAAGCCTGTAAGCATTCGCCGTTTTATGTACTTACTACCAAATTCTTGGAGCGGGAAACGAGACTCGAACTCGCGACCTATACCTTGGCAAGGTATCGCTCTACCAGCTGAGCTATTCCCGCGTCATTAAGACAGGCGCCATTATAGCGATTTTCAGAATATCGTCAATACTAATCAACACTCAATTTACTTATTTATTGCCGAATTATTTGTAAATTATTTACCTTTTAACTTAGGCCATGCGGCCTTTAGGTAATAAGCCATTGATAGCAATGTTAAAAATGCTGCTAACACAATTAAAACTTGTCCAAACCATTTAGTTGGGAAAACACCTAAGCCACCTAAATCAACATCATCCCAATAAAGTAACAATAATATAGCAACCATTTGAGCAGCTGTTTTGACTTTTCCTATCATCGCAACACCTACGCTACTGCGTTGCCCTTCACCTGCCATCCATTCGCGTAAAGCACTTATGGCTATTTCTCGACCAATGATAATCAATGAAACAATTGCACCTACGCGCCCAAACTCAACTAAAACAATCAAGGCGGCGGCTACCATCAACTTATCTGCCACTGGATCTAAAAATGCGCCGAAAGAAGATGTTTGATTCCAGCGCCTAGCTAAATAGCCGTCTAACCAGTCAGTGATTGCCGCAATCAGAAAAACCGTTGCAGCAAAGACATTCACCATATGCGAAGGCATTTCGCCCAAAGTTCGGAGGTTTTCTGGCCAGTAAAATGCGCCAACAAAAATTGGAATCAACAAAATACGTAACCATGTAAGCATGGTCGGAATGTTAATTTTCATTGCTTACCACTTTTCATCAGTGCAACTCTCCGTATATTTTCTCAGCTAAATTTTGGCTGATGCCTTCAACTTGGGCAATTTCATCAATACTAGCACTTTTTACACCATCCAATCCACCAAAGCGCGTTAGCAGGGCTTTGCGACGTTTAGCGCCTATGCCTTCAATATCTTCCAAACTAGAGTGCATTCGCGCCTTGGCTCGCTTGGCTCGGTGACCTGTTATAGCGAATCGATGCGCTTCATCACGTATCTGCTGTAGTAAATGTAAACCTTTGTTATCTTTCTCCAAGTTTAACATTTCGCCTGTGTCAGAAAAAATCATAGTTTCAAGCCCAGGTCTTCTCTCTTCACCTTTCGCAATACCAACCAGAAGGATATCTTGAAGTCCAACTTCCGCCATCACTTCAACTGCAATACCTAATTGCCCCTTGCCACCATCAATAAAGATTAAGTCAGGCCGCACGCCCTCACCTGCTGCAACCTTTTTATAGCGGCGAGTCAGTACATCTCTCATTGCTGCATAATCATCGCCTGGCGTAATGCCAGTGACGTTGTAGCGTCTATATTCACTATTTTGCATATCACCACGATCAAACACCACGCAACTACCCACCGTTGCTTCACCCATGGTATGACTAATATCAAAGCATTCGATACGTTCGGTATTGTCGGGCAAATGAAGAGCTTCGCGCAAAGCTTCTAATTTAGCAGCTTGGTTAGCTGAAGTTGCAGCACGTTGACCTAGGGCCAATTCAGCATTGGTTTGCGCCATTTTTAGCCATACACGTTTATCGCCAATCGCGTTGGCGTTGATTTTTACCTTGCGCCCAGCCTGCTCACTCAGTACTTCTTCTAGCACGGCAGTTTCTATTTTTATGCCCACCACAATCAACGGAGGCGTGTTTTGTGCCACATAATGCTGTGCGAGAAATGCTTCCATACTGGCCTCCAGCGATTCACCATCGGAATTCTTGGGCATATAACTTCTGTCACCCAAGTGTCGCCCGCCACGTATCATCACCAAGTTAATACAGTGCTGGCCTTGTAATTCGGCACAAGCGATCACATCGGCATCAGATACATTAAAATCGCTCACAAACTGTTTGGCTTGCACTTGTCGCAGCGCCTGCATACGGTTGCGAAAAACCACCGCCATCTCATATTCCTGATTCTCCGCAGCCGTGTTCATTTTTGCACCAAGCGCATCAATCACTTCATTAGTCTTGCCCTGTAAAAACATCGCTGCTTGATGTACGTCATTATTGTAATCTTCAGTAGAAATCAAACCCACGCAAGGCGCAGTGCATCGCTCAATTTGATGCTGCAAACAAGGACGACTACGATTAGCAAACACGGTATTCTCGCAAGTACGCAACTTAAAGACTTTTTGCAACAACTGAATGCTCTCACGCACCGCAACAGAATTAGGGAAAGGGCCAAAATATTGGTTACCTTTACGCTGTGTACCACGATGAAATGCTAAACGTGAGGATTCATCACCAGTCAACACTATATAAGGATAGGATTTATCGTCGCGAAACAGCACGTTGTAACGCGGCATTAAGCTTTTAATCAGATTATTTTCCAGCAACAAGGCTTCGGCTTCATTGTGTGTAACCGTAGTTTCGATTTTCACGATATTACTTACCATCATTCGCGTACGAGGGCTTGGTAAGTTTTTATTAAAATAACTCGAAACGCGTTTTTTCAGGTCTTTGGCTTTACCCACGTAAATCACTTCATCTATGGTGTTTATCATGCGATAAACACCAGGCAGATTAGGCAGGTTTTTTAGAATGGGTTTTGGGTCGAACATGGGCTTGTTAAGCTCTAGTTGCTTATTCCGCTTTAGCTTCGGCTATGCGCAACAAACGAGCCTCTTCTGCCTTTTTGGTATCTTCAATCTCACGCATCACACTTTTTAAGTCAACAGCTTTAGTGCTTTGCCTGAAACGGCCAGTGAGAGGCGTTTCTAGCGTTAAATCGCCATGCGCATATAACGCCCAAATTTCTTTGCCGTATTGCGTAGTGAGCAACTCTGGTGCAAAACGTCCAAAGTAATCGCTTAAGTTTCTAACATCGCGCTCTAACATCTCACTTGCGTTGTTATTACCTGCTGCATCCACGGCCTGCGGCAGATCAATAATCACAGGACCATCGGCACTCATTAAAATATTAAACTCGGACAAATCGCCATGCACGATGCCAGCACAAAGCATGCGTACCACTTCTTTAATTAAAGTAGCGTGGTGTATACGTGCCTCTTCCGCACTAAAAGTCACATCGTTTAAACGTGGTGCGGCGTTGCCGTTGGCATCAGTGACCAACTCCATTAACAACACGCCTTCATAGAAGTTATAGGGTTCTGGTACACGCACGCCTGCATTGGCAAGACGATACAAAGCATCAACCTCTGCACTTTGCCAAGCAGCTTCTTGTGATTCACGTCCGAATTTTGAACCTTTAGCCATGGCACGACTTTGGCGGCTATTTTTAACTTTACGGCCTTCGGTGTAGTCTACACTTTGGCGAAAGCTGCGTTTATTCGCTTCTTTATAAACCTTAGCGCATCGCACGTCATCTCCACAACGTACCACATATACAGTCGCTTCTTTGCCACTCATGAGCTGACGTACCACGTCATCAATCAAGCCATCTTCAAGTAAGGGTTCTAGTCTTTGAGGTGTTTTCATAAAAGCATTTTAACACCATGCCGTCATTCAGCACCAGCGATTGGCATCGCTGACGAGTATATGCGCTAAAGCGCATTATTCATGCGATAAGCGCTAAGAATAATCCATGTTTTTATAAGATTAAAATCTGGATTTTTCGCTACGCTAAGAATGACGGAATCTATTCATCGAGCAACTTCCCGCCTATTGCCCAATCGTCATAAGCCACTTCATCAAAGGTAATGTATGTGTATGATTTTGGTTTATGAGCAACGCGCTCTAAAGTCTCAGTGAACTCTTTGGCAATTTGAGCTTTTTGCTCCTTAGTAACAGAACCTGCTAACTTGATGTTCACGTATGGCATATTGAATCTCCTTTTAGTTTAATTAATTAAAAATGGCACTGGTTGCTTGGTATAAGCAATATATAAGGGGTGTTGCGGGCTATTGTCTGCATTGAGTTGCAAGCACTTTACTTTATCTTGCAAATTAGCATTTTTTAATAGCGATAGCACAGCTTGCCCTCTAGGTGCAGCTAACGGATGCTTTCCCCAGCCGCATACAGTCATTGCAGATGCCTGAACGGCGCGCAGAATGCAATTGTCTGCTTCCAAAGTATCGCCCAGTAAATCTTTTACAGTATTTAATTGAGTAGAATTTGTCATACGAAATGGAAATAAATTCACAATAATCATACTGCCGTAACCCATTGCAATAGCGCGACGCTGACAGCGTTCAATGGTCGGGTCGTTTTCTACTTCGTTTGCTGTACTGGGGTTTAGCATTAGAAAGCTGATTGCCTCTCGGCTTAAATCCCAATCTCTACGTAACCAATAGCGATATTTCTCGCAATCTGAAAAGTGTGCTTCAGATTGTTGTATTAAGGTGTTATGTTGCTTAATAATCATAATGATTCACGATAGGATTCATTTTTTGTTAATCAAAAACTCCGTTAGGCTAAAGCATAATTAAAGTTGGCACTGAAAGCTAGCTGTATAATATAGCCCATGCTTAGTTACCGCCACGCCTTTCATGCAGGCAATCATGCCGATGTGCTTAAACATTATGTGTTAGGCCTAGTGCTTGCGCACGCAAAACAAAAAATGAAACCATTCTGGTACATTGATACGCATGCTGGCGCTGGCATGTATAGCCTGACTGAAGGTTATGCTACAAAGAATGCGGAGTATGAACTGGGCATAGCCAAACTGCTTAACGCAAAAAATTTACCAGAGTCTCTGGCTAATTTTGTTGCGCAGATTAATCGCTTTAACACCAACAGTTTAGATTTTTACCCTGGCTCACCAATGGTCGCTCAAGATTTTTTACGTGCCGATGACAAAATGCGGCTATTTGAGTTACACCCTAGCGATTACAAATTACTGATAGACAACTTTAAAGGTCAAGGCGCCATTAAGTCAAAAAACAGTTCCGTCAGAATTGAAATGCAAGATGGCTTTTCTGGTATTAAATCTTGCTTGCCGCCACCTTCGCGCCGCGCTGTAATATTGATAGACCCGCCTTACGAGGATAAGCAGGATTATCAACGCGTAGTTAGCATGATTAAAGATAGCTTGATGCGCTTTGCTACTGGCACTTATATGATTTGGTACCCGATTTTACAACGCCCTGAGCCACGCGAGATGACGGAAGATTTAATGCATTTGGATTTAGCCAATTGGCTACATGTTGAAATGACCATACATTCGCCATCAGTAGAAGGTTTTGGCATGCACGGTAGCGGATTGTTTATTGTGAATCCTCCTTGGACACTACCAAATATCTTGAATGAAGCAATGCCAGTGTTAACGCAATTATTGGCTTTAGATGACACTGCTAACTACGCCCTAAATTACAAAATAGCTTAATAAAAAGTTTATCCGTATTCTGTGATTGAGTTGACCAAAAATAACTGAATTAGAAAGTTCAAGCTTGAGTTGATTTGCTAATTTTATAATTCAGAGTCAGTTTTGTTGCAAGCTATTTTTCATTTATTAATGGCTCATCTTACCCACTATGAATCGTTTGCAAATTAAGGACATATGGCGGCTAAATATCCCCATAGCTGACGGTCGGGTTCGGTAAGAAAATCGTAATAGCAATGCTAAAACTCACACAACACAAACTTTATTGCGCCCTGTTTCTTTCGCTTTATACAATGCTTTGTCAGCCTGATTAAGGAGCGTATCAATGTTGATGCCTTTGTTACCAAGCGTAGTAACGCCAATAGACACCGTGAAATGTATAGGTAATCCAACAGGTATGGTTACATCCGTGTTGGCGACAGCTTCTCGTAGTCGCTCTGCAACCTCAAGAGCTTCTGCACTCGTGGCTTGAGGCAAAATAACAGCAAACTCTTCACCACCTATGCGACCAGCTACGTCAACTTGACGTAGTGTATCTTGACAGATTTTACTTAGAGCCTGCAGTACGATATCTCCGACTTGATGCCCATATGTGTCGTTCACATTTTTGAAAAAATCAATATCTAACATCAGCAAAGATAGAGGCGTGTCATAGCGTATAGCTCGTGACATCTCCACTTCGGCTTGTTCCATAAAATGACGGCGATTGGGCAAGCCTGTGAGGTAGTCAAGATGCGCCTGTCTAGTAAGCTCTAATTCAAGGTGTTTACGCTCAGAGATGTCAGTATGGGTACCAATCATACGTAGAGGTTTTCCATCCTCGCTACGACAAACGATCATCCCGCGACCAAGAATCCATTTATAACTATCGTCTTTGCATCTCAATCGGTATTCAACAACATAAATGTCAGTCATACCCTCTAAATAGGCTTGCATTGCATTTTTTACATATAACTGGTCATCAGGATGTACTCGGCTAGACCATTCATCATTTGTAGGCAATATGTCTTCATCGCTATACCCTAGCATTTCTTTCCAGCCTTTGGAGTACTGCGCTTCATCGGTCTGTATATTCCAATCCCATACGCCGTCACCCGAGCCTTCAATTGCAAATTTCCAACGGAACTCACTGTCTTTTAAGGCTTCTTCAGATTTCTTGCGCTCAGTGATATCTGTGATGAAGCCATGCCAAAGCACAGAGCCATCTGTTTCTCTTTCTGGCTTGGCGCTACCTAAAAGCCAACGCACCGTGTTGTCGTCAAACTTCACACGATATTCATGATTCCATAGGGTCAACTCTTGCGCAGACTTCTCTATGCTGTTAACAATTCCCTCAAGGTCGTCTGGGTGAAGAATTGCCCATACTTTAGCGGCATCTTCGCGCACTTCTTCTGGGCTAACTCGGTAAATGGTACGAATACCATCACTGGCAAAGGGAAAGCTCGCATGGCCATCAGGGTGCAATCGATATTGATATACAACCCCAGGTACTTGATTCGCAATTTTTTGGAGAATGGCAAGTGATTCTTGTTTTGACGTCTCTAACTGTTTGAGTTCTGAAATGTCAGTGATGGTGCCGACATAACCATATTGATTATTGAGCTGCGATTTATAAATGGCAGACTTCCCCAATACCCAGATAGTCTTGCCGTTAGGGTGTAAAAAACGATATTCAAGATGAAATGGTCTATTTTCTGCGGTTGAGGTCGTCCACTCAGTAAAAATTTTATCTTTATCTTCTGGGTGAAGCGCTTTAACCCAGCCATCACCCTTTGCATTTTCAATTGATAACCCTGTGATTTTCGACCACTGCGCATTAACGTACACACATTTGCCGTTGATATCACTTTCAAATATGCCAACAGGGGTTGTAGAAAGCAACACTTCAAAATGACGTTCTTGGTCATTAAGCAACATCTGCATTCTTTTTTGCTCTGCAAGCTCACGCATTAAATGCAATGTATTAGTAGAGAGGCTCTCGTAGATTGAAAGGATAATATCAATCAGAACTTTAGTGGCACCTCTCATTTGTTCGGATGCATGTTTTTTAGCAGCTTCTAACGGCATTCCAGACTGCATCGCTATGACAACCATAGCCATCGCTCTGTCACTTTCTAATATATGAGCGGCTAACCAGCGTGTAAGAAAGGCAAGAATATCTTCAATGACTTTGCTAACAGGCTTGGTTTCTTCTTCAGTCTTTAGCCTAAGCACCTCATTGAGAAAGCTGCTGTGAACCTTAATGTGGTCAGTTTCAAAAGAATCTTCTGGCATATATTCATGCCAAATTTTTTCTTCGGTATCAAAGTGATAAACAGCATACTCGGCTAGTTCATCAAAAATAACATTTAGTGAAGGGATATTTGCGTTGAAAGCAACGTGACTTGCTAATAGGTTAATTAGGTCTGCCAGTTTTCTATGTTGCTCATCAATTAACGTAATTTCAGTGTTGAAACTGTCATTCCATGGAAAAATGTCGATTGAGTTCATATAATGCAGATGGTTAGTTCTATGTTGGATTTGATATTGCAAAAGCATAACCTAAATTAAAGTTTATAGGAATTTTTTGATAGGTTGTTAGGCTAAATCCTCTCTACAATTAATTTACCAGATTTGCGCGGAAAGCTTCGGGGTTCAGCCTGAAGATGGATAGCGCGAGCACCATAGGTGCTCATGAGGTTGGTATGCGCTGCTGTTCAACGTATTTATTAATCATTGACAGTGACGCCCCACCACAGGAAGCCGCAAAATAAGACGGTGACCACAATACGTCCTTGTAGTACCGCTCGGCAATGTCCGGCCTATCTTTTCTCAGCATTCTGCTTGAAACACCCTTCAGACTATTCACCAAGGTCGATAATTGCAGATTCGGTGCATATTCTATGCGCAGATGCACATGATCATCCTCACCATTCATCTCGATTAATTTCACCTCCGCTTTCTCACATACCCGCGTGAAATGACCGCGCAACAGTTCGATCGCTTCAGCATCAAACACACCGCGCCTATATTTAGTTACAAAGACCAAATGCGCATGTAATCCGAAAACGCAGTGCCTGCCTGTTCTTATCTCTTGACTTTTACTCATAGACCAAGTATAATACACCCTGTGATACGTCGTCAAGCCTATAAATTTCAATTAAAGACCAATGGCGCACAAGCACGTCAGATGCGCGGTTTTGCCGGCGCGTGTCGCTTTGTCTTTAATCAGGCGCTGGCTTTGCAAAAATCAAGATATGAAGCTGGAAGTAAGAAGTTGGGCTATGCTGAGCTTTGCGCTGAATTGTTATCACTAAAGAATAGCAATGCATGGCTCAATGAGTCACCTTCGCAAACGCTGCAACAAGCACTTAAGGATTTAGAACGCGCCTATAAGAACTTCTTCGCCAAGCGCGCAGACTTTCCGCGCTTTAAAAAGAAAGGCTTGTCGAACAGTTTCAGATTCCCGCAAGGCTGCAAGCTTGATCAATTAAATAATCGCATCTTCCTGCCTAAGCTGGGCTGGATGCAGTATCGCAATAGCCGGGCAGTCTTAGGCGAAATCAAGAATGTGACGGTGTCACTGGTTTGCGGTCAATGGGCTGTATCGATTCAGACTGAGCGTGAAGTATCTGATGCAATACATCCATCAACAACCGCTGTTGGGATTGATATGGGTATTGCGCAGTTTGCGACACTCAGTGATGGTGATGTCTTTGCGGCGGTGAATAGCTTCAAGCATAAACAAAACCGCTTAGCACGCTATCAGCGTGCATTAAGTCGTAAAGTGAAGTTCAGTAGTAATTGGAAGAAACAGAAAAGTAAGATCGGAAAACTGCACCAAACGATTGCGAATATTCGGAAAGATTACTTGCATAAGACCACCACCATCATCAGCCAAAACCACGCGTTGATTGTGATTGAAGATCTGCAAGTAAGGAATATGAGCAAGAGTGCCAGCAGTGATCTGAATCAGCCAGGAAGAAACGTGAAAGCCAAGCCTGGCTTAAACAGATCGATCCTGGATCAGGGCTGGTTTGAATTCAGGCGTCAGCTTGAATACAAGCAAAACTGGGCCGGCGGTGAAGTGATTGCAGTGCCGCCGCAATTCACCAGTCAGCGTTGTAGCTGCTGCGGATCGGTATCGAAAGAGAATCGCAAGACACAAGCAAAGTTTGCTTGTATCGCCTGCGGCTATCAAGCGAATGCTGACGTGAACGCAGCAATGAATATATTAGCGGCAGGACATGCCGTGATAGCTTGTGGAGAGGTTGCGCAGTCAGGCGCCTCCGTGAAGCAAGAACCCGCTGAATCGACTATGTGTGAGACTTCTCATGTATAGCGCAGTAGGAATCCATGTCGTTTACGGCGTGGAGGATGTCAATTTAGATCAACGGGTGATGGTTGGCAGACTCGCATGGATGCTGCCTTGCAGTTGTTGGTTAAAAAACATCCGGACTGGCTGGAAAAACTCGGGTAATCAATTATCTTTAAAAATATAAATTTGCTGACAACCCAGCTGAGGTGTCTGAGTAATCCAGCAAGTTTGATACATTTGAAGTACGACTACTGCGCTGCACATTTGCACCAAGTGATACGCTGCGGTACGGCGCCCAATCAATACTGAATGTCGCCGACTTTTCTTTATCCACACGACCAGTTGAAGGAATCGGACCGTTACCTAGAAATGATCGCTCAGAAATATTTGCATTTGCGCGCGCTGTAATTTTAGACGTGATTGAATAAAGCGGAGAAAAATTCAGTGTATCGGTGCGCGTATAATTTGCATCATTTGTCTGAAAACTGGCTAACTGGCGATAGGCCGACACCACAAACTGTAACTTACCTGTAGGTGTCCAAGTGTAATCTGCTCTACCCTGCCCACCTGAATAATCCCGCTGAGAAAAACTATCATGCTCTCGCTTCACATGCGCCAAACGCAAATTCACTTTAGACTTACCAGTAATTAACCAATCTAACTTGGTTTCGACCTCAGTTTCATCAAAACCCGTATCAAAAAGAGAGGCTACATTTGACTGACGATTTGAATATTCACCACTACGATCATGTCCCATCAAAGTGACTGCTGTGCCTGAGCGATAAACGTATTTCAAACCCGCGTCGACTGAATTCATGGTGAAATCCGACTCTGCATTGAAAGTTTGGCTGTTTGTCTGCTCTGAACGCGTAAAACCACCTAACAGATGCCAATTGCCATGGGGGGATAAGTCGGCTTCAAAATGCTGATTTTCTGTAGTACGGATATTCTGTACGGTAGAAAATCCCAAATCTTTAAAATCATTCAATTGCTGCTTGCGCTCTGCAGACAAGGTTCCAGTGAGATAAGGCGTAAGAGACCATAACCAAGCAGCTTTGTAATCCTCGGACTTAAAGTCAAGAAAGTCATTATCTTGATACTTGTTATCGGTGACCGTAAAATCTAATTTGAGCCTTTGTAAGGAATAGGATTTATCTAAGCGAACCCCAACATAGGTATTGGTAATATTTTCAGAACTTTCAGCAGAATTTGTACGAAACAGGTTGTTATCATGCTGACGAGAAACACCAGCAATAAAATTTAAGGTATCTTCATCGTCTGCATAGGCATCAAAAGATAACAGTAACGTTGGGAAGCTTAATACATAAATCAAGCCCGCAACAGTGAGTTGCGATTTATTCTTAGGTAGCGCGTGAGTCATATTGATAGGTCGATGCTTTTTATTAAATCTTAAGGAACCGAACTATAAACGATAGGCAGAAAACGGTCGCTCGTCTCACGCATACGTACTGTCATGATCTTTAGCAGTACTAACAAAAATTTATTAGCAAGCCTTGGATAGTGAATCAGTAGTTCATTGAGCGAATCACGCGTTAATACTGCGAAATCTGTTGGCGTAGAAGTGATACATGTGGCAAAGCGGGGACGACCATCAATCAGTGACAGTTCACCAAGAGTGACTCCCACTCCTACTTCAGCAATTTTCTTAACACCATGACCAGCGAGAGCTTTAACTACAATCACTGATCCAGTGAGAACCAGCAACAAGAAGTTACCCTCTTCACCTTCTTCAATTAGCGAATAATCTCGAGGGGCAGCATAGCACTGCATATGATGGCTAAGCACTTTAACTTCATCCGAATCAAATCCCTCGAAAAGCTTGATATCAGCGATATTTTCCAAAATATCATCTAAGAAGCCTTCTGCATTGCCGAAACATTCAATATCAGCGTAAATTTTATTTTCTAAATTATTCATTTAACGGATATTAAGCTAGGCACCTAAATATTTCAATGAAAACGCAAGGGAATCGGCACAAACTCTAGAATTTCCATTTTATGTAGATTCTAATGCTGCAATTATAATTTTACGCACGGACTATAATGATTTAAATTAAATAAGCAATAGTCCGTTTGGACTATTAGCGCTTAATCTGATTGACATTGTATTGTATCGAAGCGACACTCATTAAAAATCACTCAGGATGTTTAGCAACTGAAATATTGCTATTACTATGCTAAAACCTACACCTTTTATCCTTCAATCGATTAGCTTAACTTTAGTTTATGTCATTACAGCGAAAATTAGCCTAACATTTGCGACAGTTGCGGGTAATGCTACCCTCATTTGGATTCCTGGTGGGATTGCTCTAGCCATCACATTACTAGGCGGACTTCGATATTTACCTGCGGTATTTATGGGTGCACTTCTCTCATCCATTATGCTTCACAACCCATTGATAATTAATTTAGGTACATCTATTGGCAATACATTAGAAACCTATATTGCCTATACACTATTGCATCGATTCAGCGGCTTTAAACAATCGCTTAATAGAACTAAAGATCTTTTTGTACTCATCGTACTTGGTGGACTAGTCTCACCCATTGCCAGTGCAGTGCTCGGACCATTATCCTTATTGAGTGCTGGTTACATTTCTCCAGATATGCTGATGAAAGTTCTGACTAGCTGGTGGCGCGCAGACGTTCTAGGTATTATATTTTTTACGCCGATTACATTACTTTTATTACAGAAGAAAGCGCCCTTCTCCAATGAAGCTCACACCTTAGAAAAATTAGCGTTGTGGGTAACCTCATTCTTTGTTGGCCAAATGATATTGCTAGACTGGATGCCACCTCATGACATTCTGGATAAACCTCATGGTACAGCTTGGATTTTTCTATTAATTTTATGGGCAAGTACACGTACAGGAAGAAAGAACACGGCATTATTACAATTAATGTTTTTAACTCAAGCACTCACAAGTGCCTATTTCGAAATAGGTCTATTTGCTAACGACTTTACACTTTATGGCTTATTTAATTTTTGGGTATTTGCCTTGTTGCTTGCTACTGCTGGCATGATGATGGCGATTCTAAACTTAGAAAACTCAGATGCCTTCAAACAAATTAAAGTGATTAACAATCGACTAAACTCAATGATAGAAGCAATACCAGATGCCATTTTCTTTAAGGATGGCAAGGGTCATTGGTTAGTGGTGAATGAATCGGGTAAAAAGTTATATCAATTAGACAATATTCCATGGCAGGGAAAAACAGAGAATGAACTCGCCAAGATGCGACCAGAATTCAGTGCGATGCATGAATCCTGCCTAGCCGGTGACAACCAAACCTGGGACGCAGGGACGTTAAGTTTATTTAATGAAACCGTGATTGATAAAGATGGCCTAGCGCACGATTATGATGTGCGAAAAATGCCTATTTTCAGCAAAAATGGTGATAGGCAATCCCTTGTGATTATTGCCAGAGACATTACCAAAGATAAAATTGCAGAAGCCGCATTGCGCGATAGCGAGTTGCGGTGGAAGTTTGCACTTGAAGGCTCTGGTTCTGGCATGTGGGAATACAACTTCAAAACTCGCATTAACATTGTCTCAAAACACCTAAAAGTAATGCTCGGCTTTGATGTGACTTCGGCAACATATTCCAGCGAACTTAATGATTGGATTGAGCGCCTTCATCCAGATAGTATGGATGAGACTATGAATGCTTTCAATGCGGTAATGGAAAATCAAACGGATCAATATGTCATTGAACAACAAGTACGCTGTGAAGATGGCAGTTATAAATGGCTATTTACACGGGGAATGATCGTTGATAGAGACGATGATGGAAAGCCGCTACTAATGATTGGCTCATCGACTGATATTACTGAGCAGCAGTTGATGAAAAAACAATTATGGATTGCGCTCCAAGAGAAACATACCGAAACTGAAAGTCAAAACAATGAATTGCGCAATGCACAATTTAATCTTGAAACTACACTTAAGCGCTATCGAGATCTTTATGAATTTTCTCCTGCAGGGCACTTCACCCTAACTAATCAAGGAATAATCTCTGAGATTAATCTTAAAGGCGCCAATATGCTCAGTTACGGACTTGAAAAACTCATCAACCGACGTTTTGATCAATTTATCGCCGATGAAGATAAGCTGCGCTGGAGATCACTATTTTTAAAGATAATTAAAGAAGAGAATGAAAACGAAAATGAAAGTTTCGAACTTAAATTAACGCACAAGAATAATGAAAAATTTTATGTGCATCTAAATTTATTACCAACTAATGACCTAGAGGGTACAGAGAGCCTTAGGGTTTCAATCCTTGATATCACAAAACTCAAGCAGTCAGAGGCTGCACTTCGTGTTGCCGCTATTGCTTTTGAGTCTCAGGAAGGCATGTTCGTGACTGATGCCGACAATAAGATACTGCAAGTAAATCGAGCATTCACCTCTATAACTGGATATAACGCAGACGAAGTCATTGGTCGAACACCACAACTGTTAAGTTCTGGTCGCCATGATAAGGTTTTTTATGCCCAGATGTGGAAACGCCTCTATGACACGGGTAATTGGGAAGGTGAGATCTGGAACAACAGGAAAAATGGCACCACTTATCCACAAAAACTGACCATCACAGCCGTCACTGATAACAATAAGAATGTAAGCCATTACGTAGCGACTATGATTGATATTACCGCTTCAAAAGAGCAAGAGGTCCTCAGGTTAAGTGAGGAAAAAACCCTTCGTGATACCTTGGTACGTGAAGTGCACCACCGCATAAAAAATAATTTGCAGGGTGTTGCTGGGCTTTTAATTAATACGGCTGAATTAAACCCTATGCTGAAAGAATCTCTCAACGCAGCGATTAGCCAAGTCTATAGCATCTCGGTTATTCATGGCTTGCAAGGTCAAAATTCTATGTCGCATATTCCTTTATGCGAATTATGCCGAGAAATTGCAATTAATAATGAACATCTATGGCGAACGCAAATTTTGGTCAAAATGCCAACAAATATACCTCTTTTCCAAATAGCAGAAACAGAGACCGTGCCAATTGCGCTGATACTAAATGAATTAATGTCCAACGCAGTTAAACATGACAAAACAAAGAATGGAATAGAAGTCATACTCGATACCCTGCCTAATGCGCTCACCGCGTATGTACGCATTATTAACACGGGCACACTAGCCAAAAATTTAGATTCTCCAGCTACGCCCATTGCAGGCACAGGTTTAAAACTTGTTAAGTCTCTCTTACCTTCTGAAGGCGCGACTTTATCTTGGGAACAGCATAAAAATAAGGTTCATACGGTTCTCTTATTAACATCACCCGTTATCTCTATAAACACTAAGGCATAATTCATACATGACAATAGAATCCAATCCAGTTGCAGTAAAAGCTAAATCCATTTTAATGGTTGACGATGACCGCCTTATTTTATCAACAATATCGACCGCACTTATTAGAGCCGGATATCAAGTTAGCACTGCGGAATCTGTCGATAAAGCCGAGGCCTGGCTTGCATCGAATGAATGGCCGGATCTTGTACTCCTTGATGTACGTATGCCTGGGCGCAATGGACTTGAACTGACTTCACGTCTAAATGAGATGCATCATATTCCATTTATTTTACTCACTGCTTACAGCGAGCAGGACATCATTACTAAAGCCACAGAATCTGGGGCAATGAGCTACTTAGTTAAACCGGTTGATATCGCAAAATTAATTCCCGCGATTGAAACTGCGCTATCTCGTGCCAATTACCAACGTGACTTGCTAGGATCAAACAAAAACCTACAATCTGCACTTGATGCAGACCGTAACCTTAGTGTTGCAGTTGGTATCATGATGGTTGAGCACTGTACCGATAGAGATGGCGCAATGAAACTATTGAGACTCAAATCTCGTACGCATCAGATAAAACTTTCAGATATTGTGGCGCAAATCATTGATGCCCGCGAATCACTTGTTGCAGAGTAGTATCGTGTTGTATGAGCTTCTGTTAATTAATAATAACAGTATTAAACTACACCAAAAAAAACTGCGAGAGCCCTACTTACAGCGAGCATATCCTCTTCCGCAAGGCGTCCGAACACGTTACCGATTTTATCACGAGGAATGGTTTGTGCTTTATCCACCATAATCTCTGATAATTTGCTGAGTCCATTTTGTTCGTCTGCATCAATCGCAATTCGAAACAAAGGTGTATTCCGCAGATCACTCGTCACCGGCAGGATGGTAACAGATGGATGTTCAGCAAATAGATCCGACTGAATAATTAAGGCAGGGCGCGACTTGCCATAAGCTTCTTGCAGCGCAATAGTGACTAAATCACCACGCCTCACTCCCAACCCTCAGTGTCTGCTGCAATTTCCATCCAGTCCAATACATCAGCCTCTTGTGAATCAGTACGTAATGCAAGCGATTGCCGGCGACAATCATCCGCAAAACCTGCGCGGCGAGTATCTGGCACCCATATTTGTACAGGACGTAATCCAGCAGCCCGTAATCCAGCTCGGTGTTTTTGTACTCTTAAAGCAACATTTGCTTGCATGATTAACTCCTATCACGTTACATGTAACAAAGTATAAAGCTTGGTTACATGTAACGCAAGAAAATTCATGGTTACTCAAATATTTAACTTAAACTAAAGTCTTTAGGTTAAAATAATTCATCTAGATTATTATTTAGATCATCTGATTTGAATGCCATTGAACCCGCATTCAAAATTCAAACAGTCACTTAATTTATCTGTTTGTGATTTATTCTGATTGTCGCCATGTGCACAATCACATACAAAACAATAATTACAGTTACTATATTTTGAAAAGTTCATTATGATTAAGTTATCAGACGACCTTATCCCCTATTGGGTAAATATTTCGCTATTTAAAATCTCAACTAAGTATTTAAAAGGCATCTGCATAGCAGTGTGATTTAAATATCATGGCATTTAACAACGATTTTACAAACGTTGAGCGGGAATTGCTCCTAGACTTGATACACGAATCATTACGTGTAAAAACGCATTTTGAACTTTTTATTTGGCTTCAAGGTAGGTTACAATTTTTCATGCCACATGAAGCTTTAATTGCCGCATGGGGAGACTTTTCACTCGGTCTGATTTATTTTGATATATTATCTTCAGTGCCAGGACTGCGCACCAATGAGTTTAAAAAAAGCGACCTCACCCCTCTGTTGAAACAGTTATTCGCCTATTGGAGTAGCAATCAAACCCCGCTGAAATTGAACAATACGCATGGTTTTTTTCATGCGATTAATCTTGAATATGACGATATTTGCAACCCGATTAACAATATGCGCTCAGCAATCGTTCATGGCATTAAAGATATGCGTGGTCATCACGACTGCTTATATGTTCTCATGAATTCAGAACCCACTGAAGTTACTTCAGGGAAAATGCTTGAGGCCTTATTGCCCTACATAGATTCTGCGTTGCGTCGAGTAGACCATTTACCTGTGCAACTTCCTGAAGCTGTCATTGTGTCTGAAGTGTTAAATGTTGTTAATGTTGATGTTGATGTTGATGTTGATACCTTACTTTCAGTGCGCGAAAAAGACATTATGCACTGGGTAAAAGAAGGCAAAACCAACGTGGAGATCGGTATGATTCTTGACATCAGTGCCTTTACTGTCAAAAATCATTTACAACGTATTTTTAAAAAGCTTGACGTCATGAATCGTGCGCAAGCTGTTTCTGCTTACAAAATGAAAATCCAAGAACAATGATCAGAAAAAAAATAACAACACCTATCAGAAAAGCTTCAGGCATCGCGATTGCACGCGACAATATTCTAAATATTATTGAGTCATTGCTAGGCCCCTGTGTCATAGTATTTACACTCTGGGGCATTGCCCTATGGGATGAAGGACATCTGACCCCTGCGTACCTCATTTTGTCAGTGATTATGTTTTCACTCACTTTTCCAAGTGGCGCTAAAGTCAGCCAAGAACCTTGGAGAGTAATTCGGAATACGCTCTTAATTTGGGCATTTCTTGCCAGTCTGATGGTGTTGCTTGGACAGATGTCAGGATACATCAATGCATTCACGCCCGAAGCGTTATATCTTTGGCTTTGGCTAACCCCTGTAAACTACTTGATAGCGGTTTTTGCTTTGCGTGCCGGTGCACCGATGATTGTTAAATTACAAGGGCCAACAAAACGAGCTATTATTGCTGGCATGAATGATCAGGGTAACGCAATCGCTGAAAGTTTTTTGCATAATGAATACGGCACGACAACTTGTTTAGGATTCTTTGACGATCGATCAGCTGACCGTTTATCTAATTCGAATGAGTTCGAAATATTGGGCAAGGTCTCTGAAATCGCTGAATATGTTAAACAACACAACGTAAATGTTATCTATTTATCGCTGCCTATGTCTAATCAACCACGCATTATTAAATTATTAGATGATCTGAAAGATACGACTGCTTCCGTATACTTTCTTCCTGACATTTTCCTCACAGATCTTATTCAAGGTCGAATGGGTCAAATAGATGGCATTCCAGTTGTTGCGGTGTGTGAGACACCTTTTACGGGTGTCGATGGTCTTATGAAGCGCTTATCAGATATTGTTTTTGCATCACTCATCCTTGCACTTATTTCCCCATTGATGTTAATCATTAGTATTGGCGTAAAGCTCAGTTCCGCGGGACCAGTCATTTTTAAACAGCGACGCTATGGATTAGATGGCCAGGAAATTTTAGTCTACAAATTTAGGTCGATGACAACCTGTGACAATGGTAGTAATGTGATTCAAGCCACCAAAAATGATTTGAGAATCACTCCCTTTGGTGGTTTCTTGCGCAAAACATCTCTGGATGAACTCCCCCAGTTTATCAACGTCATACAAGGTCGCATGAGCATTGTTGGCCCGCGACCACACGCTGTAGCACATAACGAAATGTATCGAAAAATGATCAAGGGTTACATGATTCGTCATAAGGTAAAACCAGGCATTACAGGTTGGGCACAAGTGAATGGCTTACGCGGCGAAACCGACACGTTAGACAAAATGCAGGCACGCATTGAATTTGATATTGATTATCTGCGTAACTGGAGCCTTAGACTCGACATTTACATTATCTTTAAAACAGTATGGGTGGTTGCACGTGGGCAGGATGGCGCTTATTAATCAAAGAACATTAGAGTTACTTGCTTTAGTTTGTTTAGTTGCATTATTAGCCATGTTGTTTATCGGCGGTCACCAATCAGCCTCTGGAAAATTATTTCCTGCCCCATGGGATAAATTAGTCCACTTTGCTTTCTACGGTGTACTTACCATAATGGCTGGCATCGCATTTCCAAAAATTCGGCTGCCACTCATTGGCTTGATCATCATCTCGATTGGTTGTGCTGATGAAATTCACCAGATATTTGTCCCCGGACGACATCCCGGACTAGATGACCTAGCAGCAGATGCAGCTGGTTGCATTCCAGCTTTATATCTTTTATCTTGGCTGCGAAAAAGCTGGAAATGCTAGTGCGCTACAAGAATCGAACTTGTAACTATATTGATTAGATTGCTTTGCCGACTGGTGCTATACCCGATTTTTCAGACGGGAAAGTGATGGAGAAGCTAACTTTTTTGATATATATATTTAAAAACTCGAATATCACCTTACCAATGCAAGCGCCTTAATAACGGACGTTTCTTTTGCTGATGCCCCTGCATACGCTGCAAAATATCATCTAACATCTGGATCGCATCTAAAATATGTGGCCCTTTATTCAACATCACACACTCAGCACGCTCAGCCATCGCCGCATCTGTAATTTCGGCCCGACTAGGCTTCCCATCTTTTGCAAGCCCTTCTAATACTTGTGTCGCCCAAATTAGTGGCAAATGAGCCGCTTCGGCTAACCACATAATTTCTTCCTGTAATTCTGCCAGCCGTTCGTAACCACATTCCACAGCCAAGTCTCCACGCGCTACCATTACCCCGACATTGGGTGAGTGCATAAGAGAAAACAGCAACTCTGGCAGGTTCTCAAAAGCTTTACGTGTTTCAACCTTGATTACAATTCCTAGATTTTCTGCATTTAAGTTTTTTAGATGCTTTTGTAACAACTCAATATCACTTGCATCATGAACAAAAGAAAGCCCTACCATGTCGGCATGCTCTACAACAAATTTCAAATTGTCGATATCCGTATCTGTTAAGCCCCTTAATCCTAGTTGGCTATCTGGAAGATTAATGCCTTTATCAGAGAGTAACTTTTCTCCGCCATCACGAGCCTGAGTGATTTCAACAAAAATTTCATCTTCATTCACTTTTCGAATAACACCGCCAATACGTCCATCATCAAACATTATTCGTTCACCAGGCGTGACTCTTGTAAAAGCATCTGGTAAAGAACAAGGGATACTTGTTACGCTAATCAGGTGCCCATCTACATCATATTGTTCGGGCAATCCCGGAGTCTGATTTTTGGTTAACACCAAGCTGTCACCACGATACAAGCGTATTGATTCAGGCTGTCGAGGTAAGTCGCCAACAACACCGACTTTTCCTACTTGCCTCTGGTGTCCAGAATCATTTGACATTCTCATTAAATGCAACTTGATACCTGGCGTAAGGTAAACAGTATGGCTAGATTCAGCCCAAAACCCATTTCCCACATCTTCAAGCAACCTCAACTTACGTCGAGAACCCCTGGCATCAACAAATACTATTTGATCATTTATTTTAGCGTGTTCTAGCCAATTCCCTTGGATTGGCAGGCAAACACTTGCAGCAACTGGACAAGACAAATTATCCTGCTCTTTATGCACCCATATCCGCACGGGTTCTATAACATTTCCCTGTATATCGCGTTTTGGTGACCACTTTATTACCGCTGGGCCCATGGCGATTTCACCTGTACGTAATTTGGGTCCGCCCAAATCCATTAATATTCGGCACTGCAAACCTGTCTCACGCGAGGCCTGCTTGATTTTTTCAATAATGCGCAACCATACTGCTGGATTGTCATGCGCGCAGTTTATCCGAGCGCAATCCATGCCTGTCGTCAACATGTCTTTAATAAGATTATAATCGTCCGCTGCATCTGCTGGTAAGGTAACTAGAATCCGCACATTTCTGTTTGCAGGTTGCTTACCTAAAAGATTTTTTGCATTATCTTGTAAAAGATTTGCGCATGAAGGATTCAGAACATTCCCTGAAACATCAATATCGTTGATTGGCAATTGCAATGCACGCTTTAACAGCATGATGATTGCTCGTAGGTTTTGCAAAACATGCGACCCAGCACAACCTAATGAGGACAATCCGACTGCAGCCAAATCATTCTGAAGTGGACGCATGTCTTGACGTCGCAAAGCAAGATAATGGATTAAATTAATTGCGCCCTGATAATGTTGCGAATTGATTTTCAGCAGTTTTTCGGGGGATTTTTTTTCAGAGTCTAGCAACTTGTCATAAAGCACTTGAAGTTCTTTAAGCAATTGTAAATAAGATACATTCCCAGTATCTTGCAAATTTATTTTTGGCTCAAAGTTATTCTGACTCTTCATACAACTATATTACCTATTTTCTTATAACCCTTAATTTTTACTGTTATTTGTTAAGATAATATGACATATAGTTTTTTATTAGGGATCAATATCGATCAACAAACTTTTAATCTTAGTTATCTTGGTTAGTCACTGGTCATATTTCTGCAACCTAAGCTCGCTATCATGTCAGCATTCTTTCCAGATTTTGAAATTTATTTATCCTTGCAAATGAGATTAAAATGACTATATACAAAGTAGTTAACGACAAGGATAAGGCAATAATTGCCTACTATACTCAATATATCAAAGCAATGCAGTGCATCAAAGACCTTTCGCCATGGTATACAACAAGCTTTCATATTGAGTTAGAAGTAGCCCTTCAGACAAACTCTTCTAATTGATAGTGAACTACTCCGACCGCTTTAAACAACGGAGTTTCTAATCTTAATAGCCTGAGCATGATGCTAGGCTTACGTCCATCACCACAACTTACAGCGACAAATTATTGTTGCTAAACTCAATGGGTTAGACCCTAGTTTCGCCAGTGTAATTAAAATATCATCACGGAACAAATAGACTTTTCTTGTATCTTAAGTTGAGTATTTAACTTATCAGGGCACCCCCCAAAGGCGATCTTCGTTACCTTAATATGTCAGTTGCAAATAGTTTTCCTAAGCTATTTCAGCAGTTATATTTGTATCTATAAAATAGCTGATTCGCTTACGTGGATTTAAGTAATTAAGCGCATCTGCTGGCAATTGGTTCGGTCGCAAACAAATGCTGATATTAAGATTAGGATCTTCTTTTAAATTAACTATTAATGGTAAATACTTATCTGCATGACGGGGATCATACAGCATCACAACTGGTCGCAAAGGGCTTGTTGGATTAACCGAAACCACAATCCCATACAAGCTGTTTGAAAGTTGAACGATACTTCCAGGCGGATAGACCCCTAACATCTTGATTAAATGCTTCAGAAGTGGGGCATCATATTTTGATCGTTGCTTAGCAAACATATACGCTAAAGCTTCATAAGGGGTCTTGGATAACCCAATATCTTTCGGGTTGCATAGGTTGTCGTAGACATTGATGATGGCAACTAATCTAGCTAATGGATGGATAAATTCACCTTTGAGGTGTTTTGGATAGCCAGTGCCGTTAGCGCATTCATGGTGCTGCATAATAATATCGACAACAATGTCAGGCAACCCCGCCTCTTTTGCAATACGCGCGCCTAACTCACAATGTTGTTCATAGTAGGCTTGCTCAGATTTAGTCAGCGGCTCTTTTTTAAGCGTAATTTTGTCAGACAATGAGGCTTTTCCGACATCATGGAATAAACATGCCAATCCTAGCTGACGCGCGTTTTCTTCAGTCATATTGAGTGACCGAGCCATCATGAGCGACAAGACCGTTACATTTAATGAATGGACGTAGTGACTATCATTCGAGTGCGTTCCATTAATGGCATTAATCGCAACCTCACTTTCAGTAAGTGCGCTATCCACCATCTCATTGACGAGTTGCTTAGCTTGCTCTAAAGATTGCTCCGGTTGTAAGGCTATATCTTTCAAGACTTGCTTGGCAGTATTGCCCGCTTCAATAAATTTCTTCTCACATAAGTTCATGGCTTGATGCATCTGGCGTAAGCGTTGAACGCGTTGTTCTTGCGTTACTTCTGGACTAACTGCTTCAATTGCATGTAAACTGTCTTCAGTATTTTGTAATGCACTCACGGCAACAGGAATGTCAGTCTCTAAAGATAATGGCTCGCAATCACTGCGCTTGGGATCGTAGCGAATCCTCTTTAGACCAGTTTCCAATATTTTTGAAATTTGCTCGGCATTTTTGATCTTAAAGTTGCTGGAGGTAAAGGGATGATCCATCCATCCCAAATCTAGATGCACAAATAGTCCAATACGTAATTGGCTGACATCAATAAAACTGTGTTTATTTATAGGCATATTTTTTGTAGCGTCCAATCAGGTATATTGCTTTAGTAGCGTTTCAAATGACTGAAGCGGCAGAGGTTTGCTAAATAAATAACCTTGATAGCTCAAGCATCCATTTTCTAAAAGAAATTGTCGTTGATCTTCGGTTTCCACACCCTCCGCAATCACGTTAAGCCCCAAGCTATTTGCCATGGTGATGACGGTAAGCACAATCGCTTTATCGCTACTGTCATCAACCAAATCTCGTACAAAGGACTGATCAATTTTTAATTGGTCAAGCGGCAGCTTTTTAAGATATTGTAAGGATGAATAGCCTGTTCCAAAATCATCCATAGAGAACTTAATGCCAAGGGTTTTTAATGCGACCATTGTGATAACAATTTCTTGTATATTCTCAACTAACAGGCTTTCTGTTAGTTCCAACTTGAGTTTAGTCGGGTCTATAGCAGATTTATTGAGGGCCATTTGCACTTTTGCCACAAAGTCAACTTGACGGAATTGTTGGGCGCTAACATTCACTGCCAATGTCAGGTTACATGTTAATACGTCGTTTTGCCAAATTGCGAGTTGCGCACAAGCGGTTTCCAACACCCATTGGCCAATAGGTAAAATCAAGCCAGTCTCCTCTGCTAAAGGAATAAAGTCAAAAGGTGAAACCATGCCACGCTTTGGATGATTCCAGCGAATTAGCACTTCAGCTCCTACAGCATGACCAGTGCTATCCACCTGAATTTGGTAATGCAATTGGAATTGCTGCAGATCAATTGCTTTGCGCAATTCGCCTACAAGGTCTACACGCGCACTAATGGCATCTTGCATGTGTGGATCAAAGAAACACCACCGATTGCGACCAGATCTTTTAGCCTGATATAAGGCAATATCAGCATGCTTAAATAATGTTTCCTGTGAGTCATTCTGATTGTCGAATTGAACCACTCCTATACTCGCTGTATTCTGGCATTCAAAGCCATTCAGCATGCAGGGCACATTCAAAGCAGTGATGATATTTTCAGCAATTGTTTCAGTTAGTGTTGCCGCTTCTAGCACATTTGAACTTAAGTTCTCCAGCAACACGACAAACTCATCACCGCCTAAACGAGCGACAGTATCACCCTCTCTAATGCAACTGCTTATGCGCGCAGCACACTGTATTAACAATAAATCGCCAACATCATGTCCTAGCGTATCATTCAATGTTTTAAAATCATCTAAATCAATAAACATTAGCGCACCTTCATTGCCGCTTTGTTTTCTTGACGCCAAGGCTTGGTTGAGTCTATCTAATAACAATTGCCGATTAGGTAGTTTGGTTAATGCATCATAAAAAGCCAGTTCATCAATCTTAGCGGTAGCGGCGTGGGTCTTGGTATTGTCGGTTAAGGTGGCGACATAATTCATCACGATGCCGTCCGCATTTTTTACAGCGGTAATCGTAAGAAACTCTGAGTAGAGTTCACCATTTTTACGCTTATTCCAAACCTCACCTTTCCATTCACCTGTTGAGTTTAAGCTCTCCCACATTAATGTATAAAACTGCTTATCTTGACGGCCAGAACTTAATATTCTTGGTGTTTTACCAATCACATCCTCAGCATCGTAGCCTGTAATTTCGGTAAAAGCCTTATTCACTTGCAGGATGATATTGTTTGCATCTGAAATCAGCTTGCCTTCTTGCGATTCAAAGGCGATGGCAGCAATGCGAAGTTTATCTTCGTCGACTTTACGCGCAGTGATATCGCTAGAAATTCCAATCATGCGCAATGGTTTACCATTTTCGTTTCGACTGACAATCACGCCACGATCAAATATCCACTTATAACTTCCATCTTTACAGAGGGAACGATATTCACTTATATAAATTAACGTTTTGCCATCTAGACAATCCTGCATACTTTCAAGTGTAGTGACCTTATCATTAGCGTGGATGAGATTCTCCCATTCCTTTATCTTATTGATTTCATCATCTGCAAAGCCGGTTAGCTCTTTCCATCCTTTTGAAAAAATAACTGTTTGATCTATCTCATTGCTATCCCATAAAACATCACCAGAACTTTCAATAGCAAATTTCCAGCGAAATTCACTATCTTTTAACTCAATTAGAGATTGTTTTAATTGATCAGCCATCACATTAAACTCATGTGAAGTTGCGGTGATTTCGTCATCGCCTGTGAGATTTGCACGAGCACTCAAATCTCCTAAGCCATAGCTTCGAACGGCATTAACTAACACATGTAAACGATTAACGATGCTCCGCTTTACTGCAAAATTAATCAGCAATCCTATGAGGATGCCAATAACAAGTACTATTGTCATCAGGACATAAAAAGACTGGTGCAGTGGACTTAAAATCTGATCGGTTGGTACAAGCTGGAAATACTGCCAGTCAACATGTGGCAAGATGACGCCAATTGCCAAATACTTCCGACCTTGAAACAGCATCTCTTTTTCAAAAGCCTGTGGCTGAATGCTAAGTTTAGTCCTAAGTAATTTTGCCAGGTCTGGCTCATTACTTAAGTTAGGTTTAAAATTTTCTGGTTTAGCTTCCAGCTCTTGCTGCCATGGTCCAGCTTGGATGTAGTTGCCATGTGTATCAAGCAGAAAGTGTTGTACTTCAGCGTAATGCTGATTCGGCTGAAACATGGCAGAAAACACGTCTTAAGATAGAGGTCATGGCCGATATTGCCTATCCAGATACCATTCACATCAACAGGAAGTACTGCACTCACCATCCAACTTTTAGGTACTGGATCAAAAAGAGGGGGGGTCCAGAGCATGACTCTGTCAGGATTAGTTGCAGGATCACCTAACATCATCCAAGGCGTCTTAGTGTAATCAGTATCCGCCGCCATTTGCATAACAAAGTCTTTTACGCCGCGGTCATAAATGACTTCTGTTCTACCGGGGGTGAGCAGCCATAAGTTACTGAATGGGGCGCTAATCGAGCCTGCTAGTACATCCATAATGCGTTTACTGCGTAGGTGCAATATTTTTTGCGCTATATCAAGCGGGGCATCTGCTGGGAAAAACATACCAGCCTCAAATTCACCATCAAAATTATTTCTCCGGCTACGCCAAGCACCATCAATATCATGCTGTATCAACCCATTAAAGGCCGCAATTTCTCCTGGCTCTGGTGGGGCAGCAAGACTTTTCACAAGTGATCGTGAAAGAGATTTAAGGCTAAACTCAGCTTTTATTAGGTTTGATGTGTTCGTTGACACGAGTGACTTAGTTTCAGCAACTAATGCATTGGCTTCTTTTTTCAAGAGATCTTGCTTAACATAGTAATAAATTGCGCCCGCTGATGGGAGCGTCACTAGTGCAAGACTAGTGACCACAATCAACATTAATTTACGCCCTACATTCATAACAATTTTGGCGCTTCTAGCCGTTGGTCGTAAAACCGTATCTGATTACGCCCAGCATCTTTAGCTTCATACATCGCCACATCCGCCCATTTAAGAATGTCATCATGACTTGACTCATAGTCAACAAACACAACCACGCTGATACTGGCAGTGCAGCGATGTTCTACCGTGGTATCGGCTAGTGCATCAAGAGTGAGTAATACATACGGATGAAGTCTCCCACCGCTAAACCCCAAATACAAGTGTTGTAGCGGAGGTTTCTAAGGTCAACGACCAGAACGGGGTTGTGTTTCCACTTCCACGAATTACCTTAGTCTCACTCAGCGTAGATTGCGTTGCCGCAAACAGTTCGGAGCCTTCGGCCCCTACTTTGATACGAGTAATCCTGCACCGTTTCTTTTCTTTCTGAATACCCTGACCAGACAGTAATTGCTGAACACCACGCCGCTTAATCACTTTCGCTGCATTGTGGTCTGCATGGTCTTGGTTTCCACAGCTTAAGCAGACAAACTCGGATTGTGACTTCCGATTGTCTTGATGAATGTAGCCGCAAGCGGCACATTCCTGTGAAGAGTATTGCGGTGCTACTTCTATGACAAGCTTACCATGACGGCGTGCTTTTTTGTATTATTACTTTGTATTCTTGAGATTAAGTCTCAATAATCACCTTTAGAGCATTGGTGTTAAAAAAAATGACCTAGAGATTTCTCCCTAAGTCATTTTATCTTCATATATAACGATTATTTGATTAAGCAGTTTTACGGCGACGCGCTACAAAACCCAACAAACCTAAACCAGCTAAAAACATTGCATAAGTATCAGCCTCGGGAACTGGAGCGTAAATTATATTTCCTGCGCCAGAGAATCCTAATGCTGTGTCATAAGCAACAAAAGCATCGCTAGTATCATTACTACCTGCAACGAAAGTTAAAGCTACATCTGGTATAGATGATTCTACATTCCATGACAGCCCTAAAAATGAACCGTCTTGAAACGATACATCTGGGATGCCTACTGAGCTCGCTAAGTTAAAGTTTGAATTTAAGAAACCCATATTGAGGCTAATCAAGCTGGCAATATCTAAACCTGTATTGTCAACCGTAGCGTCATCAAAACTAAAGCTACCCGTGTAAGCTTGGCCATTATAAAAACCCGAATCCATCACGCCATTAAAGCTGTATGACTGGATTGCCGCTTGTGCTGGTAAAGCTACGTTAAATAAAGCTGCTAATACTAAATATTTCATTGTGTTTTTCATGATGTTTTCCTAAAAAAGTAATCTGTAATTAAAAGTAATCTTGACTTAGATTGGTGCTGGCAAAACAAGGTCACGTGCAGGTACAAACTGCGCTGCTGTTAAACCTTTAATCGTTACCAATGTTCTAGGTGCAACTGCGCCTATGCCGTCGGTATCAATTTGTAATGCAAGGCCTGCCGTAACATCCTTAAGTAAGATATTGCCATTTACATAAGCAGCTGAAGTGAGTCCGAGACTATTTAACAATGTACTGATTTGAATCTTGTCAGCATATGGCGTGAAATCAGTGATGGTATCACCTGCTTCACGCATGCTGTTAAATACGAATGTGTCCGCGCCAGCATTTCCAGTTAAAGTATCTACACCCAAACCACCGATAATAATGTCGTCGCCAACTGAACCGACTAAAGTATCACGACCTGATGTGCCTGTTTTAGTGATGCCTGCTGTTGTGACTGCAATAGCAGCATCAATCAAACGACCAGTATTATCATATTGGTTTTCTAAGCCATACATATTGTTGGTAATTTCATCGCCATCTGCAGCATTATCCCGACCTAAACCGCCTATAGATTTTGACGTTTGAATGTAGTTTGCCAAAGCCTCTTGGTAAGTAATGGTGAATGGGCTATTTTCAAAATCAACATCATTGAATACAAA
>Ga0247837_1003291_pt1 | contig 28561 bp, 13 predicted proteins | sample LaCtaG_2_FD_187115 | JGI IMG/M metagenome (GOLD analysis project Ga0247837, IMG submission 187115) | Freshwater microbial communities from meromictic Lake La Cruz, Castile-La Mancha, Spain - LaCruzMarch2015_14.5m | ecosystem: Environmental > Aquatic > Freshwater > Lake | place: Spain: Castile-La...
GTGAATAATTCCACCCTGGAAGTTGTCAATGTTTTCGATGATCCAAACGCTATTCGCGTCACTTTGATCGGAAGTGAGATCCGCTCGAAGGTCTCCACAGTACTCTGGGAAGGAGTCCGCCCCTTCGAATGCGTCTTTCCTCTGCTGGTCTTCAGGGATGAAGAGAGTCGTGGAGTTGTTGAAGTTGGGCTGAAGACTGAGAAACAGTGCATTGCTTGCCTTTAGCTTGTAGGGACGGCCGAATCTGAGTTCGCTTTCTTCCTTGCTGTAGGCTTCGAAGCGGCGAATTACCCATTTGATACCCTCGTCCCCTCTTACGTAGAAGTCATGTCCCAGCACTCCTGCCTGAGTTGGTCCATTGACTCGCACAGTGACGAGATCCTCATCCATCACTCCACTACCTATATTGGGTCTCTGAGTCGCCACAAGGAGAGAGAAAGCGGGTATCTCCAGACCCTCTTCATCGCTCGACAACCTCACCATGCGGACCATACCTCCTTTAAGCCAGGAGGCACGCTCTTCGGTGAGGACATAAACAAGGCTTAAAGCGTCACCTGGCCTCACTACTTGCCCCTGGATATTTGCACTCTGACTTGCATCCACTGCGTCAAGTCTGAACAAACACTCGATGGGATTTCTGACTGCGAACTTGTCTTCCAGAGCGAAGGACGAGAACTGCTGGACGCTCTTGGTCCACACTCGTACAGACTCTTTCTCGCTGGCCGTGAAGTACACTAGGTCTCCGTACTGCTTAGAACTCACCCTTAGGTGCTTTTTGACTAGCATTTTACCACTATTCACCTCACTGTCCGAATACCTTGGGAGCATTAGAATCAGGATTTGATATGGGACAGGAGCGACTAATTTCTACCTGATACACGTTAGCAGTAAGATGCGGTCCTGATGATCCATTCCTACAGTCCATAGTCTAAAGACGTACTTAACTAGTCAAGGCCGAAGCCAAGTTGTCTGAAAGTGATAGAAGGAGATGTCGCCTACTTCGAGATGCTCCTTAGTGGTCTTCTTTAAGCTAGTGCACAGGTATCACTCTGATCAGAAGTGAGGTTCACTCGAAGGCTCCGCAGTACTCTGGGAAGGCGTCTGCCCCTTCTAATGCGTCTTTCCTCTGCTGGTCTTCAGGGATGAAGAGAGTCGTCGAGTTATTGACGTTGAGCTGAAGACTGAGAAACAGTGCATTGTCTGCCTTTAACTTGCATTGATCGTAACTGTCTCGACGTCCTTCCCCAAGGGAAGCTGAACCTTGTGAACCCGTTTCCCAGTAGTCCAAGCAATGTGTTGCTCAGAGAGGACATAACTTAGTCCGAAGGCAACACCAGGCCTCACCACTTGTGCCTGGAAAGCTGCACTGACCTGCCTCCACTGCGTCTATTCTAAATACGCAATCAATAGGGTTTTTGATGCTAGACTTGTCTTGCAGTGTGAAGCCTGGGAAGTTATTAATGCTTTTGGCCCAAACCTCCCTGACTCTCCCTCACTAGCTGTGAAATACACCAAGTCTCCGTACTGCTTTAGCATTACCTTCAGGTGATCCGCAGCTAGCATTTATTAGCCTCCTGTTCGGCATTCCAAAAGGGTGTTTTGCCTTTATGGCTGCTTAGCTGATATACGTGCGCTCAATAACAGCCAATTCCTACTAACTGATTTCACTGTAATCCGTACTTCCAGACTCAAGAAAAGTGGAATTTCTCGTCAGACTTACCTTTATAGTAAATAGTTGAAGATTCCTGCAAGTGCTAAATCTCATTCCCCTGAAATCGAATCTTTCAATCGTTTGTATACCATTGCCTTTGTTCCTGTGCAGTTTTCGTAATTCCTTTGTTTTGGACTTGCACCGTCTATGCAATATTTCTAACCGATAGATGAGAACTACAAACTCTGAAGGCTGCGTTTCCCAGAGATATCGATATTTCTCCCTTTAGCAGTCAGTTGTTCTGCCATAGCGAACAGCCCGTATCCTCGCTATCAACCCATACTCGCTAGAAATCAAGCCACCAACCTCAAAGAAAACAGAGACTCAGCGGCATTCCTACTCATATAGACCAGCTAGCTATCCCCTAGAATTAACCACTAGGACTCCTCACTGATCTTGGGCGCTAAGAAGTACTTCAGCTCTCCGATCTCAAATGCGAACTGGACCACAACCGGCACTTCCGGCGACATCGACAGCACCACCGTATCCCCCAGTGACGCCGCCTTATTGAACAGGTTCAGGTACCTCAGTGCAAAGGCCATGTTGACTCCTTCCGTGACTTCCAGCAACAGACGCTCTTCAGGCTTTTCAGAGTCGTTGCGCTTGAGAGTGATGGAGCCTCCGCCGATGTCTCCTGAGACTGCGAACTTGATGTTGTTTTTGTCCACGGATATGTTGAGAGTGTCGGTGATTTGGGTCAGCTCGCGGCAGATTCTCGAGAACTCGCCTGAGGACATGGTGACGTTGGCAGAGTACTCCTGATCCGGGATGCCCAAGTGCTCAGAATCCAGCGTCAGCAGGTTGAGTGTGAACTCCGACACCTTGTCCTCGGTCTTGCCCTCGAAGATCAGAGTGACGAAGCTGGCGTCGTCCTCAGCCCGCAGCACCACTGCGTCGTCGTTCGCTGCGATTTTGATGATTTTGGCCAAGTTCGCGACTGATATGCCGAGAGTCTGAGGTCGGTCACAGCGGTACTCCTCGAATTCAGCGGCCTTGAGAAGCAATGCGACCAGAGCCACATGAGAAGCGTCCATAGCCTGCACACTCACACCTTCAGCTGTTACCTCGAAGTTCACGTCTGTGACTAGGTCCTTGATTGCCTCCACTACCTTCTTAAGCAGCAGTGCTTCCTTGAGCCGGGCCTCGAACATTATTATGGCGCGAAGCGGCCATGGGACAAAGTATGGGCGGGTTCTTGATATGGAGCTTCAGGGAAGCAGTAGGAGGGAAAGGGGACACAGGCTGGAGACATAAATGAAAAGAGACGGCAGTCCCTTCAGAGTTCCGCATTTCGACTTCTCCCCTTCCAAACGCCGTCTTTTCAAGCTACGAAACGCGAGTCCGCCGCGTATAGAGCCCACTCGTCTGCTGCCTGTTACGCCGGGGCCAAAGTCCGCTCCGCTTCGCAAGGCCGTCATCCACCCCATCTCCCTAGAAACTCCCCTCCTCAACCCTCGCCAAGACAGTCTCTTCCTCGAAGCTCGTGACAAGCCCTACATAGCAGTTTCCGCAGGAACTGGAAGAAAAGCAACAGGGACCACCAACGGCCCCCCAGCCTTCCGAGACTCTTCGCCTCTAAAGCCCTCGATAGAAGCCATGAACGAGGCCTGTTCGCAGCTTGCAGCGGGGCAGAACCAACTGAAGGAGAGACTGAGACAGCATGAAATGGTGCTACTCAGACTGAGGATGTCTCAGTCCAAAAGTCCCAAGCCTTCACATGCGCAGGTCATACAAGAGCTGAGGCAGTATAGTCGGAAGTCTGCACGCAAGCTATGGTCGCGCTCTGAGACTCCCAACAGCCGCGTGCAGCCCTCTGTCTACAGTCAAATCCCCACTCCCCGAGCCAACGCTATCCTCTTCTCCCCTGCCAAGGACGAAGCCTGCGCCAGCTTCGAAGCCCGCGGCACCGAAAAAGTGACCTACATGCGACCCGTCCACTTCCCTCGCAGCGTATTCACGCGTAAGCGCAAGCTGTAGTGTTTTCTAAGTATGGACATGTGCGACACCGAGTGGGACGTAAGTGGCACTCAGCTCTCCATGCAAGAACTGGATGCAGATGATATGGACCAACTGCACTCGTCCATGAGTCTGCACTGTCTGAGTCTCAGCTTTGATGCTGATGACCAGGTTCCTTCCGATGCACCTGTAGCTGACAGTGTATGTCCAAGTACAATTCCGCACTTCCCCGCTGTAGTGACTTTGCCGTCCCTGCAACTCAGACCTACACTCAGTGCGGAAGAAGTCCGGGTGCTGAACTTCGTGGCAGGCCATGCCTACGCCCTGCACAGAATGATATACAGAGGGGACTTGCCACTATTGAGGAGGTTCCTAGCCATGGCGCCTGTCAACCTGCCAGCCGCTATCAACCAGCCTGACCATCGAGGAAACTCTCCTCTGATGTTAGCACTGAAGTTGTCACACGAGTCTGCATGCTACTATACCATTGCGAGACTGCTGATAGCGCATGGGGCAGACGCAGCACTGAGGGACGGAAGCGGCTGGTCTCCTATGGATGAAGCGGTAGTGAAGGGAGACAGAGACATGGTCGGATTACTGTTCGACCATTTGTATGCGGAGAAAGTGAGGAAGTGGGAGGCTGGGAAGAGCAGGGCTGCCGCTGCCCTGCAAACTTTGCCTGATTTCTATATGGAGCTAAAGTGGGAATTCGACAGTGCGGTAATTCCACTAGTGAGCAAATTGGCGCCCCACGATGTATGCAGAATCTGGAAATCCGGCAGTTCCTTGCGACTGGATATGACTTTAGTGGGGTGGAAAAAGCTCCACTCCAAACGACGCAACCTTTCCATCCTCTTCCTCGCCCAAGGCACAGGACACGACCTACTCCTAGTCAACCACAGCAAAGCAATGCTCGTCCAGCCACTCGAACCCTTAGACCCAGAAGAGCGAAAGGCAGTGGTCACAGACCTACTGCGGGCCAATGCAGTACAAGGAGAGCTGTGTCTCCGCCAGTGCAATGTGGCTCCCGTGAGCAGTTGGTCGGGCAAGCAGGTCTGCGGAGTCATAAGTCGCTGGCGGTGTGCGAAGTTGGAAGTGCAGCTGCAGGCCGACATCCACTACTCCAAGCGAGGCAACCGACTGCTCCTGCTCAAGGAAAAAGACTATTTCAGTAGTGACTCCAGTCCTTCCGAAGGCACGGAGCAGTACCAGAATTCGCGTAGAGCCCGAGTATTGGTCTGGGTAGCCCGGGACTTCCCTATCACTTTGTCCGCCTTTTTGCCTGTATTGGAACTGCTGGCGCCTGGACATACCACTGTGCAAAAGCTGCACGACTTCCTCACTAGCCAAACCTTCGCCCAGCACTTCGCTCCTGATATGTTCCCTGTGCGGCTCGAACTGCCGCTTACACTTACTATCAAAGCGCAGGTCACCTTTCAAGCGATGGAGGTGGGACCTGTGCCTGCGAGTGTGTTTGAGGTGCCGAGATATCAGAGGATTAGCAGGAAAGTCGCGCAGAAGACGCTGACTTGTCCACGAAAACGGATCATATTTGCGAATATGGCAGTGTAACTTAGCGCCGTTCTACGGCTGTATAGAGTAGCCATTTGGAGTCATTAAGGTCCGGAAATACATACATTCAGATAATTGGATAAGGCTGAAAAGCGCTAGTTTCTCAAAGGAATGGATTAGTCTCTGCTCTAAATTGGTCCTTCTTTGCCAATATCAAGTTCCTCAGAGCGCTAAAAACCTTCGTTAAGTCTGAATCTATCCCTGTTCTTTACCCAAACTACAGCCATCTGAAAGCCTCGAAAGGACAATTCCCCTAAATCTGCCTGCATCAAGCGAACCTAGCCTTTGCTGGGCTTATCATTTCAAATGGCAGCGAACTCGCCCTTGGCTCCTCGCAGATATGAGCCGGACTCGACCTCTCCTGCGATAGTGGAAGACCTGCTGTCCGGCCTAAACGAGTGGCGCAATATACAAGACATCGTTCGGCTTACTTTCAAGGCGCTCGCAGATGTGGTAAAGGCGCAGGGACAGACGATTAAGGACTTGGAGAGGCAGATGCCGCAGAAGGCCACTCGCAGTGACCTCACCGCTGCACTGGCAGCCAAAGCCAACGCCCAGGACCTCTCTACCACTGTCTCCCAGCTCGAAGCCCGGCTCGACATTCTCTCCGATTTCGAACGCGAACTGCAGGAAAAAGCCTCCAGAACTGAACTGCAAACAGCCCTCAAGTCCAAAGCTTCTCTCGACGACGTCCAAAACGTGGCTGAAACTGTGGTCTCCCGCAGAGATTATGAAACTGCGACTGTGGATTTACAGCGACGGACTGAGACTGACATTAAGGAAATTACGAGGAAAATGACACTCTTAGCTACGAAAGCAGAGGTGGATAAGATCATGCAGGCAATAGGTGATAAAGTGAGTATAGCGGATTTGGAAGAAGGCTTGGCGAAAAAGGCGAATAAGGATTCCGTGGCTTCCGCCCTGCACCGTAAAGCCAATCGAACAGACGTCGAAACCGCTCTCGCCTCCAAAGCCGACCAAGTGGAACTCCAAGAAATCCACCAAGCCTTCGACCGAAGCCAAGCCATGACCGAGCAACTCTCCTCTCAGCTGGAAGAAAAGGCTGACCGGCAGGAAATCACCCAGCACCTTCTCCCGGACTTAGCCAGGAAGCTGGACCGAGGAGACTTGGAAGAGGTTCACCGTACCCTGCGTGACTTCCGCTCCTCTATAGACAAACGGCAAACTGACCAAGCGCTGACCTTGGACTCTCATTTAGGGGCGCTCAGAGGAGAAATCGACCATGTGCGGGTCACTTTGTCAAGCGCTATCAACAAGAAGGCGGATGGGAAGGATTTGGATAGTCTGGTGGCGATGCTGGCAAAGAAGCCGGATACTGACTATGTCGGGCAGATTTTAGCTGCAAGTAGAGACGAAGTGGCCGAACGCTTCGAAGCCATCAACGCAGACCTCAAGTCCTCCGCCGGTAGAAGAGAAGAGCAGACCCTGCAGCGGCTAGTCCGCTTCGAAAGCGACTTCTCCCGACTGGAAGACGACATGCGGAAAACAAGAGAACAGATGATAGGAGTGATGGAAGATCGACGCAGAGATGTGGAGGACACTGCCCGCCAGTTGGCTTCCACTTCCAAAGCCTTGAGCAGTGACTTTCAGGCCCAGTTTAAGCGACTTGGGGAGGAAGTCGCGATAGTGATTCGAGAGACGCAGGATTTGGCGAAGGACAAGGCGGATCGACAGGTGGTCGTGGACCTTGCAGAGCGCCTGCAAAATGGGCTGGATGCAAAGGCAGGAGTGGACTGGGTGCAGGACGAAGTGGGGAAGTGGGAGGAAGAGCTGGGCAAGTGGTCGCAGGGCCTGCAAGACTTGGTGCAGACCGAGGCTGAGAGAGTGGAGGAAACTGCTCAAAAGCAACTCAACGGACTAAAGACAGATTTGGCGGACTTGCAGAAAACTGCGAGTCAAGCCCTGCCCTCCACTCAACTCTCAACCACGCTTTCTACCTATATACAGCGGGAAGAGCTGGATATCCTAAAGCAGACTTTAGCAGGACTGCGAGTGGACATCATAAAAAAGGCCAACCAGAGCGAAATGGACCAACACGTCGCTCACACTCGCAGCGCCCTGGAAGACGTAGCCCGAGACATCGTGCTGAAAGCCAACATAAAGGACGTGTGCACCCTTCTCGACATGAAAGCCAGTAACTCCCACACAGACATCGACGACGTGAACAAGGCACTAGTGGACATCAAGCGAGGAAGTGATGCGAAGCTGCCAGTGGAGGACTTCCGTCTGCACATCAGACAGCAAACTGCCCTAAATGACCTGTTTTCAGCAGTGAATGTGGCTGGACGCTGGGCTTGGCGCAGTGGGGAACTGCGGGCTGGCAATGCGATTCCTTGGGAAGTACAGTTAATCAACACGCAGCCGGACAATTTTCTATGGGAGCGAGACAAGTCCACCTTATTGGTGGTAGCAGCGGGGATGTACCAGGTTTCTTTTGGGTTCTTTGCACGGAAGAAGCCGAATGTGCAACTTTTAGTGAACGGAGAGCCGATTTTGACATCGACAAGTGCGCCGGCGGCTATACAAACGACCAGGAAGGGTGTGGCAGTGACAGGACTGACGCTCGTGGACTTCCTCAGCTTGCCGGCTCGAGCGAGGGTGGCACTGTGCTACACGGGGGAGACTGAGGCGGAAGGCTTCCTAGCGCTTTCTAAGCTTTAACTACTCTGCCCGTAGCTGCTTTCTTGCTAGAACTCGCAGAATGCTATTTACGTTAACTCGGTTTATTAGTACTGTGTCACTACTTCTCAAGGCCTGCATTTGTCGCCGCAGCCCACAACTTGGAGTAGTGACCGCCCATCGTTACCAACTCGTCATGAGTGCCTATCTCCACGATGTGTCCAGTTTCCAGCACCATGATTTGATGACACTTCTTGATGGTGCTCAGACGGTGCGCAACTAGTATGACTGTGCGTCCTTTCGACACTTCGTCGAGAGTTTGCATGATTTCGCGCTCTGTGCGGCTGTCTAGTGCACTTGTGGCTTCATCAAGGACCATAATTTCCGGTTTTCGGAGAATTGCACGGGCAATTGCAACGCGCTGCTTCTGCCCTCCACTGATCTGAGAGCCGCGCACTCCAACGTCCATTTCAAGGTCTGTAAACGGTACTCGGGCGTCATGGAGTGCTGCCATAATCTCTGCATCCGCTATTTCAGACCCGTCTTCGTTCTTGAGTCCAAAGACCACATTATGTCGCAGAGACCCACTGAACAGCACCGGCTCTTGACCAACCGTCGCAATATTTCTCCTGAAGTACTGCAAATTGAGTGTGCGAATGTCCTTTCCCCCCACCATCACAGTCCCTTCAGTAGTGTCGTAAAACCTCAGTAGGAGCTGCACTATCGTGGTCTTTCCCGAGCCCGAAGTACCCGTAATGCCTAGTTTCTGCCCTTGTTCCACTTTGAAGGACACATTATCCAGCACCTTGTTTTCCCTACTCACGTAGGTGAAACTGACATTTTTGAACTCGACAGGACCGACAATTTTGCTGGTGCTGTCTCCGGAGGTGTCCAGAGGGTTGATTTTGGGTTCGTAGTCGATGATTTCGAAAATGCGCTTGGCTGCTCGCGAGCCTTCTGAGACTCCTGGGGCGAACACAGCGGCTATGAAGATGCCCACGGAGGCCATCATACTTGCGTATATGGCTACACAGAGATCCTCGTACCCCGCTTTATCGTCCTTCTGCAGGTATGCGCCTAGCCAGAACGCAACCGCATACACATCATACAGAATCATCAGTCCCAGGCCGAAGTAAAAGCCATTCTCATGAGTTTCCCAGGAAGTTTCTTCGTACGCCTTGTCGATTAGTTCTTTGTGTTTCTGCTCCAAACGGTCCTCCATTCCATAGGCTTTCACCATCTTTAGGTTGACCACAGAGTCGAGGACCATGGACTGAGCCTCTTGGTGCTGAGGGTGGCTGATGCCTGTCATGTGCAGCATGTACCCACGAATCATAGCGAACATCATCAGTGGAATGCAACACATAATCAACAGACCAATGTAAAACTGCCATATCATTGATATCGCGCACCCAATAGCCAGCGCTACGACGATCATCAAGAACACTCCCAGCAGCGGTCCTCCAGCCGTATTGAGCAGTTCCGTGTCTCTGGACAAGTTCTGTGACAGCATTGAGGCATTGTTCTCCTTTTTGTCGAAGAACTCAGCCTCGAAGTGCAGGAGTTTGTAGAAGCTTTGACTGCGGATATCCCGGGTAGTGTAGGCAGTGAGGACACCAAAGCCCCAACACAACATGAAGAACCCTATGAAGATCACGAACGCGAAAGCCAAAATCAGTAGTGAAATCTTGCGAATATTGTCCTCCATCTCATCTCCCGACCGGCCCACGATGTAGTAAGTATCCTTGCCTATGAAGTAGCCGAAAATGGGGAAACATGCCCCAGCCATCACTGCTCCGATGACGCCGATCAGGAGCAGAGGCCAGTAAGTGAGACTCATGCGGAGAATACGCATAAACGGCAAATCTGTGGCTTTGGGAGAGGCAGGAGGCGCCTCTTCTTTCGCAGGCAAGGGCGCATCTGCCTGTTCCATTATCTTCTTTTCCCCTTCTCCCTCCCGCATTGCCTCGTCTAGTGATATGCCCTGCGCCATGCACATGTTGGCGTAGCAGCCTTCTTGGGCTATGAGTTCCTTGTGACTGCCGACCTGGCTGCGTTGTCCGTTTTCCAAGACGATGATTTGGTCCACGTCTCTGATAGTTGAGAGTTTCTGCGCCACGGAAACCACAGTCATGCGCTCCTTTGTGGTGATTTCTTTCAAAGCCTTGAGCACGACCGCTTCACTGATGTTGTCCAGTGCACTCGTCGCCTCGTCCAGGAGCAGGATCTTCGGGTGCTTGATGATTGCTCTCGCTATGGCGATGCGCTGCTTCTGGCCGCCGGATATCTGCGACCCCTTCATCCCTACCGAAGCATCGAACTGACCTTCCATCTTCGTAATGAAGTCATAGCAGTTTGCTCTGCGGGCAGCGTCTTCGATTTCCAACTGAGTGGCCTCAGGGTTGCCCAGCTTGATATTGTCCCCAATAGTGAGGTTGAACAAAATGGGCTCTTGGTTCACGTAGCCGATTTGCTTGCGGAGGTACTCCACTTTGTAGAAAGTCAGAGGACAGTTGTCGATGAAGACAGTGCCGCTGGTGGGTTCATAGAAGCGCTCTATGAGTTGGATGATAGTGCTCTTGCCTGCCCCCGACTCGCCCACAATGGCGTAGGACTTCATGGCCTCGAACTCGAAGGAAAGACCTTTGAGAACGGGAGTGTCGGCCTTGCTGGGGTAGGAGAAGCGTACATTGTCAAACCTGATTTCCCCTTCAATCGGTTTTTCGTCATTTCCGTCCACAAAGTCGGTTTTCGCATTGATGAATTCGTTGGCTTTGTAGGCGCAGACTTCAGCATCAGCGACGGAAAGAAGGCCCGGGACAATGTTGCCCAGTATGTTGCAGGTGTAAGCCATCACCCAAAATATCACGACCGCATCCACGCCTTCGAAGTCGTCCATCCAGATCCAGTTCCTTCGCTCGTCGCTCACCCACTTGGCAGCCACCCAGAACACCAGCATGCCCATGAGGAACCAGGTCGACCACATGACTCCCCAGCCCAGGCCTTCTATGAACCTGTTCCTCATAGTGAACTTCACAGGTCCGTCCAGCTCTTTGTTGTAGTTCTTAGACACATATTCCTGAGCGTTATAAGACGCCACCGTCTTGATATCCATCATCGCTTCTTCCGAAATAGCGCCCGCACTGACATAGGCCGTGTGACTCAGCATGATGTTGTCAATAATAGCCTTGCCTATGAGCGCACTGCCAATGAAGTCCAAAGGAGCGAGAGTGAGGGTCACGAGGAACAGCTGAGGACTCTTTTCTATGCAGATGCCGAAACCCACCACGACGTACATGAAAACCTCCATGAAGACCATGAACTTTTCCCCTGTTCCCTGCTCCAAAGAGTCACAGCTCCTGGCCATTTCACTGGGCACCTGCATCGCGCTCTTGGAGTTGACATCATAGTACTTCACGTCCTTACTGAGCACAGCTCCGAAGTACTCCTGTCGCTTTTCCCTGCCCACTCCCTGTCCCACCCGCACAAAGAAGAAGGAGGACAGGTAGCCGGACACTAAGGCCAACAGGCCAATGCAAAGCTCGATTATGGTAATCTTGTTCACCTCGTGTGAATAGTCGTAGTCGTCTTCCTCCTCATCCGTCAGCTCGTCGAAGGTCTGGCCCACTAGGTAGAACAGGATGGGGACGAGAGAGCCCATGACCCAGGCGGACAGGGTGCCGAAGAGGAAGTACATCTTGGTCTGGCGGGAGGTGTTGGCGAGGATTTGGTGGATGGGGATGCGGTTATGAGGCTGCATTTGCTCGGAAGAGTTGGTGGACTCGATGGAGGCGTTCAACTTGTCGGTCTCAGTCGGCTCTCCAACTTCGGTAGCGTCGGCCATTATGATTAGTATGGTCGTTTCTAAAATGGATTGTTATATTTTGCTCGTTTCCCACATCTCCGCACCCAGTTCTCGCAGCCTTCCCAGGCTTTCCCTAGTCCTTTGGGTCTTCTTCCTCTGCTTCCCATAATGTCCGTTCCCTCTCCAGTGAAGTCCGCTAAACGCCACTCTCAATTCAGCTCCCTGTCAACCTTCGAAACCAACCCTCTCTTTGGCAGGAACTTAGCCAGTCCCTGCATCAGTGCAGAGGCCGTCCAGTGGCTCAGTGCGCCCTGTGCAGACCCCAGTGGGACAACTTGCAGTGTGAAAGGCTGGTTCAGGACTGATTTCGTGTATTTGCCAGGGGCGGGGAAGGCAGGGTTAAGCTATCGGTTGCCTGTGGCTGACCAGAGAGGAGTAAATCCCACTGTAAAGGCCTGGTCTGCTCGTCGCTACCCAATCCTTACATCTGCTCACTTCCAACTGTACCAAGCCGACTTCCGCCCCAACAGGACAACTCTTCAAGTGATTGACGAGGCAGAGACTGTGGCCCAACCCTACGTGGTCCTCATCAAGCGACTAGCACAGATAAAGGCGAAAGTCCAACTGACAGTTGCAGTGGTGTGCTTGCTGTGTCTGGTGTGCATGGGGGTGGGAGCCGGACAGGGAGAGGGAGTGTGGACCTGTCTAGTGCTTGCAGGAATACTGTTTGTGGCTTTCTGCGGGTTCCTAGTCCTACTAAACAAGCGACTCCGCACTGCATACGAAGGCCTTTCAGCTGGCCTAGAAGCCTTCGCTCACAGCAAAGCCACTCTCGCCCTCCGCGGCTATGCAGTTTCAGCCCTAGGCCCCTTCGCCTTGCACATCACCGTCCTCAGCCGCTTCACTCTCAGTCAATCCCGAATACAGACAGATCTAGCGTTAAACTAGGGACATGGAGTGCTTTTCGCGCACTTCCCGGCCGAGTCTGGACTTAGCGATGTATAGTTCTCGGGGTAGTCTGCGACTCGACCCAATGGCAGGGAGGGGACTGCGGGATTTAGTGGGAGTGTCTTCGAGTCGGTGGTAAGGCTCAGGGAAGACTTTAAACCGGAGGTCCTGAATCACGTCGGGACGGAGACAAAGCAGTCCGATGACTTGCATCGGGGCGTAGTTCCGCAGCTGAGTGAGTGGGATGGCCATTGCTGCGAGTTGCTGTTGCTTCTTGGAGGACCGGGCTGTGGACAGCATGCGCTTCACGGTGTAGTAAACCACGTTTTTGTAGTCGCGGTCCTGCAGACTGCTGCGGTACGTGCCCTTCTCAGCCAAGGGCCTTTCCCTCACTCCCAGCAACTCGAAGTACAGCGAGCCCTGCAGTCCTCTTGAGTCCTTCGGCAGTTCCTGTGACTTGAGCAGGTCCTGCTTCGCTGCTCTCACACTCTTCTGAAAGAACCCCTCGACTCGCAACTCCTTTCCTAGGCCTGTGGCCTGCGTTGTGGCCTCTCCTGCCTCCTCCTCCACTTTGCGGATAGAGTCTTTCAACTGACTGATATGTCCGTCTTGTGCCCGGGAATCGCCTAACACCTTGAAATCCGCAGTATCTTCCCCTACCTCTACCGACTGATTAACACCCTTTCGTAGCTGCTGTCTCGGACACTCATCAACTTCATACGACAGCGACATGTTCATTCTCGTCAATTCGTTCAGTTCTCGCCGCAGACCAGAAAGCGCGTCTGCGCGAGAATCGAGGAGACTGCGGAGTCCACTGGCTTGCTGCTCCATCAGCAAGGACCGCCTTTCCATCGCCTTTACTTGTCCATTCAGATCCTTTATCTGTGCAGTAAGTGAGTCAATGGTGGGGTTATGCTCCAAATCTGTCTGCGCAGCTTGCAGCCGGCTCACTAACTCTCCTAGCCGGTGCTCTTCCTCTTTGACCCGCCCGATGTACTTCCCTGCCAGTGCAAAGGAGTTCCGCGTCACTACTGTCTGCACGAGTCCTCTCAGGTTGTCGCAGTGGGACTGCAGGTCTCCCTTGGCCTCGTACACCGGCTTCATAGAAGCGAGGTAGTCCTTGTCAGGCCACGGAGGACTTGGGCGTTCGGGAAGTGGACTAAGGGAGTCGTCCATTGTTAGCTAAGGTTTGAGGGAACGGAGAGAGCGGGAGAGCAGGGGACAGCCCATGCTGTACTCCTTTATCGCACAGTACTGTATCGCCACTGCAATTGCCTGCACAACCAAGCAGTCAAATACCGCTAAAGCCGGGAAGGAAGCCGCCCATATCGCTACATCCGTCCTCGCAGCACTGTGAGCCACTCCCGCGCCCACTATCAGTCCCACACTAGCCACCAGGCCCGCCCCAGTCCGAAGACGTTGGCTGCGGGTGAGCTGCAGTTCAGTCTGTCGGAGGGGAGGCAGGGGTTCGAAAGGCTGAACTGAGGGTAGGTCTTCTCTGCGCTCGAATAGCTTGATTTGCGGGGAGTGTTTGAGCACTTGCACCATGTTCACGTTCGGGTCTGAAGACACTTCGCAAATTGCGTCTTCTGGGTAGGTCTTGAGAACTCTTAGTAGCAGGGATGAAATAAGGTAGATAAAGACCTGAATACAGGCTAATAGTAGTCCACTGCGGAAGCCTATCCACGGTATCCACCTGGGCAACTCCTGCATATACAGTATCATCGCACTCATAGTCGTGAGTCTGCACAGGTAGAGAAGCACTCTGCTAGGTCTGGATACAGACCTGTCGTAGCGGTAGAACAGGGCTAGGAGTGAGTGGCAGTTTTTGAAGGCTTGCAAGAGAGTGAGGGTGTTGGGGTCGGGAAGAGTGCGGGGGTCGGAGAGTGGGTTGTCACCGGAGACTATGGCTATATCGGAGTTGGAGAGGTTTTGCACTGAGGAGTAGAGAGAAGAGTCGGAGGAGTCTTTGAGTCGGCCCACAACAAGGCCACAGAGACATAAAGAGGTGAGTACACAGTATGTTATGAGAGGGATCCAGGGGAATAGAGAGGCTTTAGTCGGTGGGGAGTACTGCGGAAGTAAAGACTCCTGGGATTCGATTAGGCTGAAAACATGACCCTGCGAGCAGTTACAAACCACCTTATCAGTGAAAGCAGTACTGCAGTGCTGTCTGTCCCAAAGAGTTCCATTCCACTGCACACAAGCCACCTTTCCACTGACAGTGAAGTTGAGTCCAAGGACTATCCACTGCCAACGCACATCCCGCGCACTCCACTGTCCTACCACCTCCACAATCACCACTGGCACTAGTAGCCTTGAGGCTTTCCACTCCAATGGGAACACAGTAGTGATGATGTATGTCAGGGCTGTGGGTTCGGCAGTGCTGTTCAGAGCCAAGGTAATATTGGTCCATACAGACATTCCAGGACTCCAGGTAGGGGTTAATGATGTTAGTGGCAGAGCGGAAGTTCCGAATTCCAATTTGGCAGTTCTTCCTTCATATGTGAGGCTTTTGACGGCTTTGGCCTTGAGAGCTTCCTGCAGTAGTGCCAGTCTCCTGCTAGGGTGTATCGGAGTAGTTCTGGATAAGGAGGCAGCGGCTATATTGGCGAGTAGTTCTGCCGAGTTGCGAGTGAGCGGTACAGGGTGCAGAGTGATATCAGTATAGACCCAGTCTGAAGCTGTATATGGGCCTTTACTAGTCAAATAGGTTATTACATAATCATCCAGGCTTTCGGAAATGTATACTTCCCCTCGCTTCGAAAGTGCCCAAAAAGCGCTCAAAGTGAGTTCCAGCACAGTAGCAGTTGCAGGCAGCTTTGGTAAGGCCTGCCGGAGCCTACTTTCTAGCATAGACACCACCGTTCGCTCTGCACGTGCATCTCTCACCAGAACCTCGCAATACTCCCCTGTCCAGTCCTCTGGACATATGCACTTCCCGCTATCACAGCGGCCTCCGTTGAAGCATAGACATTCGTTGCTTTGTCCTATAGGCTCGAAGGGTAAAGCAGGAGCGAGTAGTAGCACAGCCCTGGTGACTGCCTCGTAGTCTCCTGGATCAGTGCTCAGGAGCAGTGTATTGGCTGCGTCGGTTAGAGTGGCGGAAGGCCCTAGTGCGTAAGTCCAGGGCTGACTGCCTGCTAAGACCCAGGCCAGGCCACAGGCTTCCCACTGACTGCAGACCCTAACCCCTAGGCGGACTGTGAAGGTCTCCCCATGGCCTTGTGGTAGTCTCATGACTACACAACTGCTATACAGGAAGTCTGTAAGCGGCTCCCAAACTCCCTCAGTCTCATACAGAAATTGATATTTCTTCCCTTCGCCGATCCAATTCTTCGCGCAAATTCGGAAATCAGTCACAAAGGCCACTCCGACCTCAGGCTTGACCTCGACTTCCCCTCCAAATGGTGTCCCTGCAGTCTCTATACTAAGTCTCCAAACTGCAGTTTCAGTCACAGTCTTGATAGTAACTTCCGCCACAGACTCCAGTTTTCTCACCAACTCCATCCGACTCAGAGCTGGGTCACTGAGCAAATTCGCCGAAGTCGAGGGAGCGACTTCAGCTGTAGAGTAAGGACTGGCCCACAGCCACAACTGGCAGGGCTGGAGGGTGCCCAGAGGACGGCCTTGCAGGAGAGAAAGGAGATAGGGACTTGAAAGTACTCCAAAAGGCGCTATGTCGACCTCTACAGTGGCTGAATCTGCACCTAGGTCGTCCTTCACTTCCACTGAGCACTTGTACAGGCCTGGAGTCCAGGACTCTGTTGGAACTGATAAAACCGGCAAATGTGGGCTAGGAAGGGAAATAGTGGAATTCGAGGGAGTGCGACAGTGCCACTGAAAGGTAATATTGACGGTGGAGCCGGAACGATAGGACCGACTTGCATCCAATGTCAGGTTTTGCCCCTGTCCAAGTCTGATTTGCGTCCTTTCCACTACCGCATATAGAGGCGAGGACTCACAACTAAGGGAAAAGGAGGTCCAGATGAGGGAATCGGGGAGAGAAGGCAGCTGGGCTGAGACTTGGATTAGGGCGGTTTCGCCTGGGCGAAGGAAATAGGCTGGGAGAGGCAGGATTCGGCCGTATGGATTGGCAGCGAGGATCTGATTTAGAGCTGAAATCCGACTTGAATTCGATACAAGCGCCCAAGAAACCGCAATTTCCTCCGATTTCCTCCCCAAACATGTCCAATTCGCAGCGATTTCCGCTCTAAAGGTCAACTGTTCCTCAGTCCTAACCGTCATTTCCCCCACTCCCACACTAACACTCACTCTCCCTGTCTCCAAAGCCTCGAATTCCCATACTGCACTGGCAGTTTCCCCGGCCCAGGTCCGACTCTGTGCTGCTAGGGAGTAGAGTCCAGGGCTAGTTGGAGGTTTAAAGGAAGCAGATAAGGGGTGGGTCTGGATAGCGGCAGTTTGGTCGGGTAGGAACTGCCAGTGGCCGTTTAGGAGCTGAAAAAGAGTCCAGGAAGTATGCGATATGCCTAGTAGTTGCAGTGGTAAGGAGGGTTGGAGGGTGAAGTTGGCCATTAAGTCGCAGGGAGAGACCTGATTCGGCCCTACAACCGCCACTTCCAGTGGCTTAATAGGTCCATTAGTCACCAATACGCTTAAATGGGTCATATAGGGGCAGAAGTAGCCCAGCAAAGTGCCGGGCTGGATATGCAGCACTAGCGGTAGTCGCAGTGCTGGTGCAGTTCCCAGCCTCACAACTAGTGCCTTTCCCTGTACATCGCACTCCGCCCCCAGTCCCAGCCAGTCCCTCTCTGCAAACACATCACAGCCCGCGGCTTTACTCTCTATTTCCTCTGTGTACAGCAGTGCAAAGCCACTGAAGTCGCTGTTCCATTCGGCGGAGACTAGGAGGGGCAGGGCACAGGGAGCGGCAATGTGGCAGTTGACGCATGCAGACCCAGGGGCGTTGACCCCGTCGTCGCACTCCTCGCCTTGGACTGTATGTCCGTCGCCACAAAGTGCAGGGAAACAGCCGTCTACCGCCTTTAATAGGCCTGAAATGCAGGTCAGACACCCTGCAGTGGTACAGGTTAGACAGGCTGTAGGACAGATTTTACAGTAGCCTGCCTGGGAATAGTGGCCTGCAGGACACACTTCCACACATAGATAACCATATAGCGAAAGGCCGGGAGCACAGGAGAAACATCCAGAAGCCGAGCAAGTGAAACAGGTAGGGTCGCAGTCAATGCATTGATAGGCCTCCGGGTACTGCGAGCCACTGCAAGCACTGTCGCATTGGTAGTTATAGAAGTACAGCCCTGGCTGGCAGACTAAACAGCCTACTGAGGAGCAGGTGAGGCAGGAAGGCGCGCAGTCGATGCATTGGCTTGAGTCTGCGTATTGACTGCTTTCACATGCAGATACGCAGGTAGAGTGAGAGAGGTAGAGGCCGGACTCACAGGATAGACAGCCAGTAGAGGAGCAGGAAAGACAGATAAGGTCGCATTCTTCACAATGTCCGAATGAAGGAAATTGGTGGGGTGGACAGGTCAATACACAGTGAATTCCTGATAAAACCAGGCCAGATACACAGGTAAAGCATGCTATTTGTGAGCATGTGGCGCAATTAGCCGGACAGTCGTGACATTGTCCTGAGGCTGGATACTGGCTGCTATTGCATGCAGCCACACAGCGGAGTGCTTTCAAATAGAGACCGCTTTCGCAGGAAAGACAGCCGGCGATAGAGCAAGTGAGGCAGTTCGAAGGGCAGTTTAGGCACTTTTCAGCGGATATGTATTGGGAAGAGCTGCAGGAAGCGACACATAAGAAGCCGGAGAGGTAGAGAGTAGGCACGCAGGAGAGACAGCCTGCCGCTGAGCACGTCTCACAAGTAGAGCCACAGTCATAGCATAATCCAGCTGAGGCATATTGAGAGTGGCCGCAGCTCTCAGCACACTGGTATCCATTCAGAAACAAATGAGGCTGGCATGACAGACACCCAGCAGCCGAGCAGGAAGTACAAGTCGAGTCACAGTCAATACACTCTCCCACTGACACATATTGAGTACTTTGGCAAGCTGCCACACAGTTATGGCTATACAAGTACAGTCCTGCTTGGCAGGATATACAACCCGAGGCTGAACAGGTCGCGCATGAAGTGGCGCAGTCGATGCACTCTCCCGCTGACACATATTGAGTGCTTTGACAAGCAGCCACACAGTAATGGTTATACAGGTACAGTCCTGATTGGCAGGATAAACACCCCTCTACTGCACATGTACCGCATACAGAGGCACAATCGATACATTGGCCTGCTGATGCATATTGGGAAGAACTGCAGGCAGACAAGCACTGATAATTGGAGAGATACAGGGTTGGAGAGCAGGACAAACAGCCTATGGAGGAGCAGGTGAGACAGGTAGGATCGCAGTCAATACAGCTACCTGTTGATATGTACTGAGAACTACTGCAGGCTGCTAAGCACTGAAACTGGTAGGAAAACAGTCCTGGAGGACAGGATAAACAGCCCAGTTCTGAGCAAGTTGCACACTGAGAATTGCAATCAATGCAGCTTCCTGCAGACTCGTATTGAACACTTCCACAGGCAGATACACAGGTATTAGCATACAAATACAAGCCAGACTGACAGGACAAACACCCACTACTTGAGCAAGTCGCACATGAAACGGCACAGTCTATGCATTGACCTGGTGCGGAGTACTGAGCAGGACCACAGGCAGATAGACATTGCTGGTTAGAGAGGTAGAGACTGGGAATACAGGATAGACATCCTGAGGAGGAACAAGTCAGACAGGAAGAGTCACAGGGCAGACATTTCTGTTCTGAGACGTATTGAGCAGTATTGCAGGCCGTGACACAATCCAACCCTGACAAGTAGAGACTAGATTGGCACGTAAGACAGCCTCCAGCAGTGCAAGAAGCGCACTTTAAGGGGCAGTTTAGACACTGTCCGGCTGATACATATTGCCAAGTATCACAGGAAATTACGCATTGGTTGCCTGAGAGGAATAGAGTTGGGGAGCAGGATAAACACCCTGCAGCTGAGCAAGTGACGCAGGGAGGAGCGCAATCCACGCACTTGCCTAAGGAAATGAATTGAAACTCCCCACAGAAAGACACACAACTAAAGCTAGAAAGGTACAAATGAGCCTGACATGACAGACACCCAGCAGCCGAGCAGGAAGTACAAGTTAAGTCACAGTCAATACACTCTCCCGCTGATACATATTGAGCACTTTGGCAAGCTGCCACACAGTTATGGCTATACAGGTACAGTCCTGCTTGGCAGGACATGCAACCCGAGGCTGAACAGGTCGCGCATGAAGTGGCGCAGTCGATGCACTCTCCCGCTGACACATATTTAGTGCTTTGACAAGCAGCCACACAATTATGGCTATACAGGTACAGTCCTGCTTGGCAGGATAAACACCCCTCTACTGCACATGTACCGCATACAGAAGCACAATCGATACATTGGCCTGCTGCTGCATATTGGGAAGAACCGCAGGCAGACAAGCACTGATAATTGGAGAGATACAGGGTTGGAGAGCAGGACAAACAGCCTATGGAGGAGCAGGTGAGACAGGTAGGATCGCAGTCAATACAGCTGCCTGTTGATATGTACTGAGAACTACTGCAGGCTGCTAAGCACTGAAACTGGTAGGAAAACAGTCCTGGAGGACAGGATAAACAGCCCAGTTCTGAGCAAGTTGCACACTGAGAATTGCAATCAATGCAGCTTCCTGCAGACTCGTATTGAACACTTCCACAGGCAGATACACAGGTATTAGCATACAAATACAAGCCAGACTGACAGGACAAACACCCACTACTTGAGCAAGTCGCACATGAAACGGCACAGTCTATGCATTGACCTGGTGCGGAGTACTGAGCAGGACCACAGGCAGATAGACATTGCTGGTTAGAGAGGTAGAGACTGGGAATACAGGATAGACATCCTGAGGAGGAACAAGTCAGACAGGAAGAGTCACAGGGCAGACATTTCTGTTCTGAGACGTATTGAGCAGTATTGCAGGCCGTGACACAATCCAACCCTGATAAGTAGAGACTAGATTGGCACGTTAGACAACCTTCAGCAGTGCAAGAAGTGCACTTTAAGGGACAGTTTAGACACTGTCCGGCTGAGACATATTGCAAAGTATCACAGGAAATTACGCATTGGTTGCCTGAGAGGTATAGAGTTGGGGAGCAGGATAAACACCCTGCAGCTGAGCAAGTGACGCAGGGAGGGGCGCAATCCACGCACTTGCCTAAGGAAATGTATTGAAACTCCCCACAGAAAGACACACAACTGAAGCTAGAAAGGTACAAATGAGGCTGACATGACAGACACCCGGCAACTGAGCAGGAAGTACAAGTCAAATCACAGTCAATACACTCTCCCGCTGACACATACTGAGTACTTTGGCAAGCTGCCACACAGTTATGGCTATACAGGTACAGTCCTGCTTGGCAGGACATACAACCCGAGGCTGAACAGGTCGCACATGAAGGAGCACAGTCAATACACTGGCCTAGCGCTGCATATTGGGCTGAGCCGCAGGCAGCCAAACACTGAGAATTTGAGAAATACAGGGTTGGAGAGCATGACAAACAGCCTGTGGAGGAGCATGTGAGACAGGTAGGGTCGCAGTCAATACAGCTGCCTGCTGAGATGTATTGGGAACTGCTGCAGCCTGATAAGCACTGGTGTTGGTACAAATACAGGCCAGAAGGACAGGACAAACAGCCCATCTCCGAACACGTCTTGCAGACAGCTTCACAATTAAGACACTCTCCGCCTGATATATATTGAGTACTTCCGCAGGCAGAAACACAGCTATTGGCATAGAAATACACACCCACCTGGCAGGATAGGCACCCCACAGTCGAGCAGGTTAAGCAGTGGGAGGGGCAGTCCACACATTGGCCGAACTCCGCATATTGCGAAGATGCACAAGCAGCCACACAGTGAAATGCATATAAATACTCACTTGCTGGACAGGTCGAACACCCCAAAGCTGAACAAGTCTCGCACTCCACAGGGCAGTTTACGCACGTATTGCCTGATAGGTACTGAGAAGGACTACATGCAGATATACAGTCGAAATCTGACAAGTAGAAACCTGAGTTGCACGATAAACAGCCTGCAGATGAGCAGCTCAAACAAGCTACAGCGCAGTCAAGACACTGGCTAGCTGACAGGTATTGAGAGTTGCCGCACTCAGTCACACATTGATGGGAACTCAAATACTGGCTGGCAGGACAGGATAAACACCCAGCTTCTGAACACGTCAAGCACATAGGATCACAGTCAATACACTGCCCGACTGAAGCGTACTGAGAGCTCAAACAGCCTACAACACACTGAAAATGCGACAAATAGAGTCCTGAAGTACATGAAAAACACCCTGTTTCATCACAGCTGCTGCAATTTATCGGGCAATCCACACATATCCAATTCACAGCATATTCACTCCCTCCACATGCAGATACACACTGATAGTTGCTCAAATACAGTCCAGAAACACACGATAAACAGCCACTTGCCGAGCAAGTCAAACACACAGAGTCACAATCTAGACATAAAGCTGAGGAAAGGTACTGGGTACTCTCGCAGGCGGAAACACACTGGAAGTGGCTCAAATAGAGGCCAGATTGACAGGTTAGACAGCCCGCTGCGGAGCAGGTGGCGCAGGAGAGGGAGCAGTCGAGACACAGGCTCCCGGATAGGTGTTGAGAGGAACTGCAGGAAGATACACATAGGAAGCCTGATAAATAGCGGTCCGCAGGGCAAGATAGACACCCGGCTTGCGCGCAGGTGAGGCAGTCAGCACTGCACTCAGTACAAACATCTGCTAGGCCGTAGGTATGGCTACTACAGGCCGCCACACAGTTGTGTCCCTCTAGATACATTCCCCCAGGACACGACAAACACCCCTCACTTCCACAAGTCTGACATTCCAATGGACACTGCTCACATTTCCCCGCTGCCAGGTACCACCCCACACTACACTCCCCTACACAACTACTCCCTTCCAAGTACAACCCCGCCACACACGTCCCACACTGAGTCTTGTCCAGCTGTCCACAGGTCTCGCAGGGCGCAGCACAGGCCTCATTGCAGCTCAGCAGGGCGTCGCAGGGCTTGATGCAGTTGTCGTCCTCTGGGAAGTCTTCGGGGTAGCTGCAGCCATTGCAGTGCATGTGGCCAGTGCTGGGCAGGGCTGTGCAGTCGAGGCAGCCTTCGCTGCAGGTTTCGCAGTCTCCGGTGACAGGGTCAGGGACGTACCCAATACCGCAGGGATCCATAGACAGGGCTGGGGAGAGGAGAAAAAGTAGGGAGAAATAAGCCATTATGGGTATCTCGGATATCTTTTTCCTGTGGAAAACAGGAAAATCAGATACTAGGGACTCCACAAGAAGCTTTAAAGGGAAATATTTCTATAGAAACATGCGAATCGCCTTTAATTGTCCCTAATTAGCAGCCAATTTTCCGTATTCCCACTTTTTTCGGCCTAAAAGCGCCCTCTTGCAGATCATTATCATATACTAAGTGGCTGCTTTAAGCGTCTGCACCAATCCACACTGATTTAGCGTGGACTCAGTCTGCAAATCAGTCAAAAAGGCGGAATCCAGTCTAGCCAGCGCCTTCCTCGTGACTTTGAAGTTGCAAGCAACCTGCAGCATCGTACAGTCCAGCGAGGGCGCCCGAGCCGCCTTGAGACACTCCTCAAAGGTGCACTCCACAGGAGTGGACAGGATGGTAGCGGCACTATGGGAAAGAACCGCTAAAGTGGCCCTTACCACAGCCTTCCAGCCATCCAGTAGGAAGAAGTCCCAGAGTCTGAGGAGCAGTGGCAGGGGCAGTTCTCTGGCGAATAGAGACAGCACCCACCTGGCAGCGTAGAGCTCTGCGCTGGTTTCCGTGGCTTCCAGTCGCTGGGCGAGAGTTGGGAGGTAGAGACTCACGTAGTGGTTGATGGCGTGGCAGATGCACCGGACGCGGTACATCCCTGCGACGAACACGAGGTCGAAGTCGTAGTTTTCACATAGCGCATTAAAGGCCCAGAAGGTTTCTTCCTCCCCCAGTACCTGCAGCAGCACCGCTGCCAGGTAATTCATCCCCTGGCAATACCCTAACTCCCGTCTATGCAGCGCCACTGCGCCCAGCACCCTACAGAGCCGCTGTTGACAGGGAACGGACATTTTCCTGCCTGACTCCAGGCCTAACGTCCTTTCCGCATCCTGCGCAATAGCCTTGGCGTAGGGAAAGCAAGCGACTTGCAAAGAGTGATAATAGGCGGAATCCAGCTTAGAAGCAGGGACCCGAGTTCGATGTCTCCAAAAGCTGTACCTGAGGGAGTTCAGTCCTTGGATTAACAGCACTCGAAGGTAGCGCCGGTACAGGGTTTGGTGCAGCGGGGATCGAAGCGACGCACAAGTGCTGGAGAAGCACCCAGCCTCCCAGAGTGGAAGAAAAGAGAGAATTCGGCTGTATATCGCTGCCTGTTCGAATAGACTTTTAGCCCGGACATAAGTGGGTCCGGGCAGGGTCGTCGCTGTGGTTTTGGGGAATTGCGGTACTGACAGTCTCGGCTTCCGCTCAACTGAGAGTAGTCTTTTCCTGGCCTTTGGACCCTTCGTCCTGCGGCCTGCGCTTCTCTGTCCACGCACTTGCGCCTTGGCGGAAAGCGGAGTTCTTCTTACTAACATGACTAGTAACTACTGATTAGAGCCTAGGGCTTGCTGCAGAGTCGCTGTCAGCTTTTCTCCCGCGACCTTTTCCTTCTCACAGTACAGTTCAAAGCTTCGATCTTCCAGCGAATCTCGCAGCTTGGGGAGCTGGTCGGGGAGGTAGGGGGATTGCAGGCGAGTCCAGAGGTAGTGGGAGCCGTTAGTCACCAGCCACCAGATGTTCAGGTCCTGAGCGACTCTGCGCAGGACTGTGAGTCCGCCCAGGTCTTCCTTCCCCTCGCCCCTGACTTCTTCCAACTGTATCCTCAGTTCCCTTATTTTCTTGACTCCAGTCATAATCTGTTCCTGAAACAACGCCGACTTCGTCTCCACCTCCATCTTCAAGTTCTCAATCAGCCCATGGTACCGCATTCCCTCCTTCGCACAGTACTCCTCCAAGTCCTCATACGAAGCCTGCAGCGCTCCATTGTCCTCTGTAAGCGATTTTACCTTGGCGTCATATTCTTCCCTCAAAGTCACTATTTCGGTCTGGGCTTTGAGGAGTTCTTGGGCAAGTGGAGAGGGGACGAGGTCTTTCGGCCGGGGGTCGAAGTCGGGGGAGGAGTCTGGGGGGAGGGTGTCTAAATCAAGAGTGGTTTTCCGCTTGAGGATTGTGTTGGTGGCCTCTGCACTGGCGAGCTGCCGGGTGAGGACGATTAGGTGCTGTTTCGCGTCGTCAAGTGAACGAAAGTCACTGCCCTGAATATTCAGCGTCTGGCACTGAATCTGCTTCACCAGTCCCGCCAACTCCCTATTCTCCAGCCTCAAAGCGTCCATCTCCTCCTTCCACGCAGTCATTTCCGTCTGCGAATTCCCACTCGCCCGCAACTTGTCCCTCTCCTCCACCACAGCTTCCAGCTGTTCCTGCATAGTCACCAGCTTTAGCTGTAGGGTTTCTAAGGAGGCTTGTTTGGCTTCGCGTAGGTTGGAGCGGCGAGGGTTGAGGGTTAGTTCTTCGGACTTCTGTCCTTGGAGTTGGCTGAGCCGCTCCATTACTTCGAAGTGCTCTTTGCGGAGGAGGGAGAGTTCGGAGTTCTGTTGGGAGTTGTGGCGCTGCAGGCGGAGGACCGTTTGCTCCAAGTCACTCTGAGTCTGCCCTGTGCTGGAAACCTGCTGCGGCCTCAGTTCTTTGCTCACTCTCTGGTTCTCGAGAGTGATTTTCAGTTCCTGCATTGCAGTGCGAGCCTGCTCTTCCGCTCGCTTCAAGGCAACTGCCACTGCACCATTTTCCTCTTCCAACTGCCTGCATTTCGCCTCGAGTTTGGTGAGGTGGCTGGCGGAGGGCGGCTCTGGGACGGACTTGGGAGTCAGTGTGGACTTTTCGAGGACAGATATCCGCTTTTCCAGTCTATTGCGCTCTTCAAGACTGGTCTGCAGCTGATTTTTCACGCTTTCCAGCTCTCTACTCAGCTCCAATTTCCGCCTTTCAGCCACTTCCAGCCTCGCCCGGGCCTCATTTACCTCCTCTGTCCTGCCCTCGAAGTCGTCCAACTGGATCTGCAGCTCTCCACTCTTCTCCTGCTCCCCTCTGCCGAACAGCGCTTCCCCTTGCAAGTCCCCTAGTGTTAGCGAACTCTGTCTCAACTGTATCTTCAACTGATGGTTGGACGTCTTCAGGTCAATGAGTTTCCTGCGAGAAGCCAGTTTGTCAGTTTGCAGCTTGGTGAGGAGCTGCATGAGTTGGGTGTTGGCCTGTGTGGCTTCGGAAAGCTCGCGGAGCAGTTCTTCGTTCAGAGTGTTCAGCTCTGAGTTGGCCTCTCGCAGGTCGGAAAGGTCAGGAAGTAGGGAGTTGCTAGCGGAGAAGGAAGATTCAGGAGTAGAGGAAAGCTGGGCTCGAACTCTGTTGAAAGCCACAGAAACGGCGGTCTTTATCTGCGCTATGGGCACTCCCACTCTGATTTGAGCTAGAAGTCCAGCCTCAACCTCGCGAAATCCGTTTACCCCTTCCGGGTCGGCCAGAGTCCTTGGTTCCTTCACGAAGGCTTCTAAGTTGGTCTCGAGGCGGGAGCAGGCCTCCACCAGGTCACTAAACTGCCCATTCTGACTTGGCATTGTGGAACGTTTGACCGCACTCAGGTCCAACGCTTTGGTCATTAGCGTTTTCAGCTGGCGGCGAACACTCGAAACAGCCGCCAGTGTGTCCTCTGTGTCCTGCAAGCCGCCCACTGCCGCTTTCTTGTGAGAGGGTGAGGCTGCTTTGAACTCCCTGGAGAGAGTCTTGCTATGGTAGCTGCGCATATTACGAAGAGCTTAACTAGCATTTACACCGCTCCTTGGATTGCTTGGTCTGCTCCGAGTCTAGCTTCATTGCATCGCCTGCGCCTCCAACTGGCTACTGCTTACATTCAGAGTTCTTGGCGAGAGGCACGTCCTTCATCCCCGGCAGTTCCTGCGAGAGATTCAAAAAGAGAGTTTTGATGTTCAAGCCTTGCTTCGCACTCACAGTGATATGCCTGACTCCCAACTCACTGGCCTTCCTGTCCCCCTCCTCCTGCGGTATCACCCGCTTTTCCACCAAATCCACCTTGTTCCCAACCACCATAATCACCACCTCCGGGCCTCTTTCCGCCCGCACGTCCTCAATCCACTTATCCAGACTCAGAAAAGACTGCCGATTCGCAATGTCGTAAACGACCACAGCGGCCGAAGAGTCTCGGATATAGGAGGGAATTAGACTGCGAAACCTCTCTTGGCCTGCAGTGTCCCACAGCTGCAGGCGAATCGTGCGGTCGTCTAGGTACATGGTTTTGGACAGGAAGTCGATGCCGATGGTGGGCTGGTGGGTGCTGTCGAAGGTGCCGTACATGAATTGGTTGATGATGGAGGTCTTGCCGACGGACATGTCGCCGAGGAAGACGATTTTGTACTTCGTTTGAGTCACTGCCGCCGATGGCTTTTCTACCATCCTTTGTATACAGACATATACATGATTAGCAACTTTAGACTAGCAGAGATGAGAGCGCAGTTTTGCCTGGCTGAAAGGCGTACAAATTGCCTTGCTTCGATACAACTTCAAGTAAAAGCATTGCGTTAAAATAGGATGGAGGAGTTGATAGCAGTGAGGCGGAGCATACACCAACACCCTGAATTGTCCTTCCAAGAGCACCAAACCTCCCAACTGCTCCAAAACTCACTACTATCCAAGGGCTTGCCTGCCTCTGCTCTCGTTTCCTGCGCTTTTCCAGGCTTCTATGCAGATATCACAGGCACTGGACCCGCTGCTCCTCAGTCTCTGTGCATAGCGCTCCGGGCGGAACTGGACGCTTTGCCTATGCAGGAAGGAAATCTGGACCTCTCCTACCGTTCCCAAATCGACGGAGTCGCTCACACCTGCGGCCATGACGTCCACTCCACTATGCTGCTCGGCACAGCCTGGGCCTTATTAGCCCACTTGGACCAGCTCAGTTCGGTTCATTTTCCAGCCCAGCGAGGAGCAACGCCCGAGCGGTGCGCAGGCTATGACCGCCAGCGGCTGTTTAGAAGGCGTAGACGAGATATACGCAATACACAGCAGCGCTCTGCCTCTCCGCCAACTCATATGCAGAGACGGGGTGATGATGTCAGTGTTTTGCGCATTCCACATACTCCTTTCCGGGCAGGGAGGCTGGTGCCTACCCACACCTGAGTAGTGACTGTATGCTGGCTTCAGCGGAGGTTATCACGCAGCTCTATACTATCCTGACCACCACTATCAGTTGCTTTGAAGGAGCTGTGGTCACTCTAGGACAGGTGCACGCGGGCAGGCACACAACGTTTTGCCCGGCTCCGCAACTTTGAATGGAACCATAAGGACTTTCCGAACTGAGGATAATTCAAGCGGAGTTGCCAAAGTGCATAGTTGCGTAGCGACTATGACATTTAGGCCAGGCGCTCCTTCTGTCATTAACAGTCCTCAGTGTGCACAGGCTTTTCGCTCTGCCAGGATTTCTGCTTTCGGCCCACAGGCGGTTTTACAGCATGACCCGGTTCAGGCTTCTGACGACTTCTCGTATTTCCTGGAAAGCCAGGGGCGTATGCAATAATAGGGACTGGGAAAAGAGCTTTTTCCTAGTCCAGTGACTTTCAGGTGGATGAGGAGATGAAAGGTGTGGGAGTGCAGCTGTGGAGGACCTTGCTCAGCACTCGCTTTGGTAGTTCTCGCTAATAAATCAGGAACAGGACTTAGAATTACTCTAATGTGCTGCTAAAAGGCCTATATTCCTTATGCTAGA
>Ga0247837_1003293_pt1 | contig 28553 bp, 33 predicted proteins | sample LaCtaG_2_FD_187115 | JGI IMG/M metagenome (GOLD analysis project Ga0247837, IMG submission 187115) | Freshwater microbial communities from meromictic Lake La Cruz, Castile-La Mancha, Spain - LaCruzMarch2015_14.5m | ecosystem: Environmental > Aquatic > Freshwater > Lake | place: Spain: Castile-La...
GAATTTAGGTTTTTCTTTGGGTAATACCGTTACGTTCTTCAACAAAGTAAAGGTAATAACTGTTATCACTGGTTTTAACTTTTAAATACGAGACCTCAACATCATCAATATATATTTTCATTTCAAATCGATAAGATTGTTGGGCATCAACACTAAACATTACTTTATCACCACTCTTTAACCCAAAATAGTCGTATTTCCATGTTTTTGGAACTTTAAACCTATTAATTCCTGGTACCCCACCATCTTCACAAGGTTCGGCCATAACCTCAATGAAGTTAGATGATCCAGCACTTGGAATCTGTAACATCTTAATTTCATAAGTTATTTTATGGGTTTTTTCTAATTTTTTACAGGATAAAAATCCAAATAAGATAAAAATTAAAATTAATATTTTTTTCATAACATTTTTTTTTTACAAATATAAATATAAAAAATTAAAAACCCCTCATAAGAGGGGTTTTTTTTACTTCTTTTTAGTTACTTTGACTTTTTTGATTAATATTTTTACGTCCTCTACTTTAGAATCATAAGAAATCGTTATAGTATCACCCAAAGAAACATCACCATCCAGAACTTTTTCAGCTATCGGGTCTTCGACATATTTTTGGATTGCCCTATTTAAAGGTCGTGCTCCATATTTTTCATCATAACCTTTTTCAACCAAATACTCTTTAAGGGTTTCATCTATTTTAAGGGTATAACCCATTTCTTTAACACGTTCAGTAACCTCAATAAGTGGAATCTCTACAATACGTTTAATATCTTCCATGCCTAATGATTTAAAGACAATAACATCGTCCAAACGATTTAGGAATTCAGGTGAGAAAGCTTTCTTCAAAGAATCTTGAATCACACTTTCAGAAATTTCCTCAGTGTTATCCATTTTAGCTTTAGTTCCAAAACCAACACCGGTACCAAATTCTTGAAGTTTACGAGCTCCAACATTAGAGGTCATAATAAGTAAACAGTTTTTGAAATCAATCTTACGACCTAAACTGTCAGTTAAATGTCCTTCATCAAAAACTTGTAACAAGATATTAAAAATATCTGGATGGGCCTTTTCAATTTCATCAAATAGTATAACTGAAAACGGTTTTCTTCTAACCTTTTCGGTTAGTTGACCACCATCTTCATAACCAACATAACCTGGAGGTGAACCGATTAATTTAGAAACGGTGTGTTTTTCCATATACTCACTCATGTCAACACGAATAAGTGAATCACTAGAACCAAAAATACTTTCAGTTAACATTTTTGCTAAATGTGTGTTATGTGATAATATACCATTGGTATAGTATCTTCTATTTGAATTATCTTTTAATTCAAGGTCATACATTACTTCTTCATAACCTAAATTAGTTACCTCGATAACTTCAGTTTCACCTAAAACACCATCTTGTTCTACTAGTATTTTATCACCTATATTTAAGTTTTTAACAAAAACTTCTTCCATATCATCTTTATAAAAAACAATATGGTTGTCAGCACATTTAAGTTCTTTACCGTCAGATAATTTAAGTTCATAGACCTCATACGGTATTGTTTCGTGTAGGTTAACAATATCAACCCACCCATCATCAGTTAAAACCTCATAGTTTTCAACCTTAGTAGATTTAACGATCTTCTTATATTGACCGGTAAAATCTTTAATTAACGCTATTTTTTCCATTTTTTTATAAATTTAATTTAAATATAACTTTTATTTATGACAAAATCAATGACTAAGAAAATCTAAACATTTTTTTATGACATTTTCTTTTTTACCCCATCTGTATTCAGAATCCCATATAACTAGAACATCATACCCATTATTTTTAGCTATTTGTTGTTTTTTATAATCTTTTTCCCATATCTCTTCAGCTAAAATATTCTGTCTAAAGGGGTTTGGTTTGTCATCACCTTTATATTTTTTGGGGTTGGCATGGTAATTATCACCGTTGTACTCAATGATTTTTTTATTCGTATGATCAGTAAAATCATATAACCAAATACCACCGTCTTCTTTTTTTAATGAAAACTCACCGTTATGGATGGCAAACATGATTTTATTCTTATCTTTTTCATCATAATATGTTAATAAAATGTTAAATAAGTTTTGTGATATTTTAGAAAACCCTTTTTTTAAATCACCATTTTCATTTAAACTTTTCTGCCAATTATTTTGTCTTTCTGTGAAAATTTTTTTACCCTCTTCTTCACCATATTTTTTAATACACTTTTCTAAAGAAAATGTTTTTTGTCTTTCAGATACTTTTTCTTTTGCCTCATCTTCCGAACAACCTTTATTCAACCAATAATTCACTTGATTAGGTTTAAAAAATTTAGTGTGGTCCACCTTTTTTGAGGCGTTTTTTTGTAACTCTGATATTTTATTTTTGGACTCATCTTCAGTCAGCCCCTTATTCAACCAAAATTTTATTTGTGACGGTGTTAAACATGTTTCTTTTATCTCTTCTTCAGAATACCCCTTATTTTTTAGATATTCTTTTGTGATTTTGGTATTCTTACCTTTAACTAATTTACCACGTTTAGATTGTATTTCAGATATTTTATTTTTAGACTCGTTTTCAGTCAGCCCTTTATTTAACCAATAGTTAATGCATAACATATTTGATTTTTTTATAGACGTTGATAGTTCGTTTTTTTTATGTTCCCATACGTCTTTAGGTAGGTAATTTTCGTATTTAAAAAGTTTATTACAATCATTGGTTTTACAGTCAATATTATCACAACTTTTAATAATACCGATAATATTTTTTTTATTATATCCACTTAATTTCGTGTCATAATTTAATTTTGAACCACATAAAACACAGATGGGTTCAGAATTTAATTCAAATACCACTGTTTTAAATTTAAAAACAGTTGGTATTTTATTTTTAACACGTTTTTCATCGGCTTTTAGTTTATTACTTTGGTTAACCTCAACAACCTTTAATAAAGACGATTTATCGTTCCAACCTCTATGTTTCCAATAGTTTAAACTATTTCTACCAGATATAGGGAAATTTAATTTTTTTGTTATGTTTTTCCTGAATAACCCTTTATTACTTATTATGGGGTTTTCTCTTAAAAAATTATTAAAAATCTCTGTAATTTTAATATTGTTATTTTGACATTTAAATAAATCTGGTAATGTTTCATATACGAACTCTGTAAAGATATTGGGTTCGTTACCGTATTTATCTATAAAAAAAATTCTTCCCATATAATTAAATATACCGGAAGAATTAAAATAATCAATACCTAAAAAAAATTTTTAGGTAAGACTGGGCTAAGAAAGGGTATTTAGTTTAATAATTTTTCGAAATCGTGAATATTTATGTTAGAAACCTCCCCAGTTCTTTTATCTCTAATTTTGATTAAACTGTCTGAACAAACACATTTACCTACCCCGGTTGGACCCAAGAACATAAAAGAACCGATCGGTTTATTTTGGTTTTTAATACCAACACGATTTCTTTTTAAAGCCTTAACAATCTTATCAATAACCCCATCTTGACCGATTACTTTTCCTTTTAATTCTTTGTCCATATTACGAAGTTTTTCAGTTTCTGTTTGACTAATTTTAGTCACTGGTACCCCGGTTATCATCGAAACAACTTTCGCAACATCTTCTTCGTTAATCACAGGTCTTACTTTATCTAAATTTGAAGACCATTCATTAGTTGCTGATTCTAATTTTTCTTGGTATTTTTTCTCTTCGTCTCTTAATTTAGCTGCATCCTCATATCTTTGAGCTTTTACAACATCAACTTTCTTAACATTGATTTGTGCAATTTTTTCTTCTAAATCAATAATTTCTTGTGGTGGTTTAATCTGAACCTGCATTCTTGCACCAACCTCATCCATAACATCAATTGATTTATCAGGTTGTTCACGGTCGTTAATGTAACGGTCTGCCAATTTAACACAAGATTCAATAGCTTCTATCGTGTAGTTTACTTTGTGATGATCTTCATACTTACCTTTAATATTATTAAGAATGATAAGTGTTTCCTCTTTTGAAGGTGGTTCCACCAGTACCGTTTGAAAACGTCTTGCTAGAGCCCCATCTTTTTCAATATTTTCACGATATTCATCAAGTGTTGTTGCCCCAATACATTGAATTTCACCACGAGCCAAAGCTGGTTTTAAAATATTAGAAGCGTCAAGAGAACCTGAGGCATTTCCGGCACCAACCATGGTATGGATTTCATCAATAAAAAGAATAACGTCATCTACTTTTTCAAGTTCTTGCATAATACTTTTCATTCGCTCTTCAAACTGACCCCTGTATTTAGTTCCGGCAACTAAAGACGCTAAATCCAAACTAACAACACGTTTATCAAAAAGGATACGTGGACATTTTCTTTCAACAATTTTAAGTGCTAATCCCTCTACTATTGCTGTTTTACCAGTATTATGACTTATTATATCGTTTGTGATATAAACGTGTTTGTCGTTCAAAACCTCCAAATCGTAAGTAGTTTCGATACCCAAATACCCCTTATGAACCAACTTGCTTGTACCGTTAATTGTTTTTACTAAGTCATTTACTTTTAAATTTTTTAATCTTATAAAGGTAGACCCATCTAACAATTCAACTCTGTCAAATATTTCAGAATCTTCATTAAAAGTTCTAGTTTCAGTTTCAATCAAATGATCTTCCGAAGCAATTAATTCTTCACCGGTGTCTAATTTAATCGAAAAAATCTTTTTTTCCATTTTTAAGTACAAATCACCAATAGGTTCAAAACCTTCTGGTGTTTTTATTTCATACGAACCACCCTCCTTAATTATTTTATTAAAAAAGTCTTTAATTTTTAAAGTCTCAACAAACATCATCGTTTCTGTTTTTTCGGTTAAAACACCTAATTTCTCATTTATCATTTTAATATATATTTATAAATAAATTATAATCATTTATATCATTTAAGTCAATGGCAAAAAAATTAACATTTGAACAGTTTTTAGAAAAATCAAAGTTAAAACATGGTGAAAAATATGATTACAGTTTGGTCAAATACCAAAGTTCAAATAGGCAAGTTTCTATAATATGCCCAAAACACGGTATGTTTCAACAAAAACCTTATGATCATTATAATGGTAACGTTGGTTGTCCTATTTGTGGTAAAAAAAAATTAAACACCGAAGATTTTGTGGAAAAATCAAAGTTAAAACATGGTGAAAAATATGATTACAGTTTGGTCAAATATGGAAAAAATAATGTAGACGAGGTTAAAATTTTATGTACGATTCATGGTGTTTTCGAACAAAAACCATTGTTACATTTAAGGGGATCTGGGTGTCCTATTTGTTCTGGCAATATAAAAAAAACAACAGAACAATTCATAGAAAAATCAAAGTTAAAACATGGCGAAAAATATGATTACAGTTTGGTCGAATATAAAAATAAATTAACTATTGTTAATATAATATGCCCAAAACACGGAATATTTCAACAAAGACCCGATTTACATCTACAGGGTTTTGGTTGTAAAATATGTAACGAATCTAAGTTAGAAAAAAAAGTTAGGGATTTTTTAGAATCCAAAAAAATAAAATTTGTACCACAAAAAAAATTCACAGACTGTAAAAATGTTTTACCCCTTTCTTTTGATTTTTTTCTAATTGAAAAAAATGTGTTGTTGGAATGTAACGGAATTCAACACTACGAGCCTGTGGAATACTTTGGTGGTCAGAAAAGGTATTTAAAACAAAAATTAAATGATAATATCAAAAAAAATTTTTGTAAAAAAAACGGAATACGGTTATTAATTATTAATAATTTAAAAGAGGTTGATGAATTACTATCTACTTTGTAACAATTATTTCGTGTTCTCCGGTATTTGATGTTTTTCTGATAGTGATTAACGCATCACCCAATACACACCCAGGCTCGCCAATTAATATCGGATTATTCTTTTTACGTCTTGATAAAATTTGTGTAACTCGTTCAATTTCATCAGACCTACCAATTATTGGATCAATTTGACCGTCAGAAGCTAATTTAGTAATATCTCTACCAAAATTATCTAAAACTGGTGTTGTTGATTTACCTTGGGTCATCTTTTTTTGTTTTTTACTCAGGTCATCCAATTCTTCAAAATCTCCCGCTGTGTTCATAATTTTTTCTTTTTTAATGTTTAATAATGTTTCTCTAAATGTTTTATAAGTTATTCCTTGACTACCCAAAACTTTAGTGACATCAAGTGATTTATTTTTTAAAATCGCTAAAGTTAAATGTTCAACATCGATAGAATCATCGGTTAGTTTATCTGATTCTAACTGAGATGAACTTAAAACTTGTTTTGAGGTTTCACTTAAAGGAATAATTTTAACTTCTATAAGTTTAGGGTTTTTAATTTTAAATCTCAAGTAACTTTCTAATTTTTCTGATAAAAGTATCGCGTCGGAACCCATTTCATGTATTACCTCTACAGTTTTATTGTTTTTATCATTTAATATGGCTAAAAATAAATGTTCTGGTTTAATTTTTTGGTCGCCAAGTCTTATTGACTCCCTAAAGGCCTTTTTTAATACGTTTTTTAATTTTGGTGACATTTTTAATTTTTAAATTAAAATAATCTAAATTACCGAAAAGAAAACGTTTAAAAAGTCTTTTCTTTTTGGATTTAAAAACTAATTTTAAATAAAAATAAAAAAATATGTTATACAAAAAAGTAACCCTTTGGATTAAAGAAAATAGTTCAGTAATCGCTTTAAATTACGAAAAAGTTGGCATCACAATTTCTGGTAATTTTTTAGTACTATCCATTCATAATGAAGATAGTACAGAAGTAACAACAGAAATATATAACCTAGAAAAAGTTCAAAACTGGAAAACCTACATTAATTAATATGGTACTATTAAAAGAAGAAAAAGAAGGTGGTATTGTTAGTTGTATTTTTAAATCATCTAACATTTTGGCATCGGATTATAACCAGGAAAAAAAAGAATTAACCATAGTCTTTAAAGAAGGCCGTAGTTATACCTATTCTGGTATTGAATATAAAGATTATTTAAGGTTTGAAATTGCTGAAAGCCAAGGACAGGTTTTTAGTAAACACATTAAAAAATATGAAACTAAAAAAAATAATAACGTTGATGTTAAAGAATTTTTATCAAAAATTTCTGAGCTCACAAAAGTTTCGTGATCTTTAATAAATAATAAATAAGATCAATTAATCCTCCTATATGGAGGATTTTTTTTTGACTAGTAATAAAATAATTGTTTATATTTGTTGTTAGAAATAGTTAGAGTTCAGGTTCGACCAGTTCTGTAAAACGCTGAAAGTTTCCAACTCTAATTGTTTCTAACGGTATCAGTATAAACGAAGTAAAAATTGCGGATTATGAAACAGAAACTTAAACCTTGCGATTGCAAAGATATGGCAACAGCGAGTAAATTAAAAGAACAAGGAATTGGACATAACGACCAAAGTATATTAGTTGAACCTAATGTGGTTGTTTTGACAATGGGGCATACAACAGTAAGAATACCAATGGCAAGGTTTAAGATGTTTGCTGAATGGTATTTAGAAGAACAAGATATTGATTAACCGAAAATGGTAGCAATTTTTATTTTGTTTATACTGTGTTATAGCATCGTTTTAATGTGCTATAACTATTATATATAAACAACTCCAGTTAATTGATTCATTACCAATACTTTAGAACATGAAAAAGACGGACTATTACAAGATTTGTGAACAAAAATTGAAGTACTTAAATATCTCAGTTAAGAGTATTAGATTTGACTCACAAGATTTTTATTCGTATATTTAAAATATATAAAAAAGTTATGAGCACACTAGAAACACAATACAAAAACTATCTTAGAGAAAACCCAGAATCAGCATTCACTTTTGAAGAATGGTCTGATTGGAAATTTTCTAATATGGAAATTCCACCACCACATAATGGTCTTAGACCTATTGAAGAATATGCTGAAGAATTATCAGATTGGGATGTAGCTCTTATGGATGGTTTAGAAAATGAACCGCCTTATGTAAGTGATGATTTTCAAATAGGACCTAATGGTGCTTATGAGCACATTGAATATTCAATTCCTATTTATGAAAATGGTATTAAAACAGAATACACTGTTGATGGGATTGTAGGTGATGAAAAGTATTATCAGCTATTAGAATTGGGCAATGGAAAAGATTTACCCGATATAATTAACACAACAATAAAACAATGAGTAAAGAACAGATTATTGATGAGGCGTATAAGAATTTTGTAAATATGGTTGAAACTAATAGGCCTGACGGTTATATTAGACCTGTAATATCAAAAGAGGAATTTATTTTTGAAAGTAAAGTCAACACAGAGTTCTCTGATAAGTGGGGACTAAAGATTGAGGAACGAGAGTTGAGTTTGGAAGAAAGAGGTGAGTGGGATTCAAAGAAAGATAATGTTAGAAACACTTGGGGTCAGACCATACAAACATTTACACCTAACGAAGTGAGAACATGGTTAAATGAAAAAAATGTACCAACCAAACTAATCACAATAACATACAAAGACACTATAATAGAAAGTTATGAATAAAGAAAAACAAGAATTATTAGATGAGGCTTATGGAAAATATGCCGATAGTCATTGGACACCACCATCCAACCCAAAGGGTAAACTTTTAAGTGACCAATTGTTTAGTGTGGTTCCTATGGAACATTCTAAAGAAAGTTTCATCAATAAATGTAAAGTAGATTCTAAGTTCTCTGAAAATTGGGGATTAAAGATTGAAGAAAGAGAGTTGAGTTTGGAAGAAAGAAGAGCGTTAGTTACTCAAGAAATGTTCAATCAAATATACAATGGAGGTGGTCCTGAAAGTTTATCACATTCTGAAATTAACCAATGGAACATTCCAACCAAACTATTAAAAATAACATATAAAGGTACTAAAATAGAAAGTTATGAAAATTAAAATTGATGGAAGTGACTTACTCAAACATATGGTGTTTTGGGGTGAGAAGACAGATGATGATTGTATTGAAATGGCAACGGTTGAAGATAAACTAGATGCCGAACAAGCTCTTACCAATATGATTGAGAGGGATTTTGCGATAGAGTTTAATACGGAAGTTATTGAAGGATTAAAAAACTTAGGAACAGATAAACAATATAGATAAAACCTATACAGACCCATTTCTAGGAGAAATAGAACTTTTAAAAGTTGGGGAAACATCTATGCACCTTATGGGTGAATCAGTAGTTCATACAATATACACAGATAAAATTAATGGGCATTACTATATTGATACTTGGGTAACAACAGGGGGTGACCCAATTCCAATGAAGAACATAAGAAAAAAAGAATGATAAATCTTTTAAATACTAAAAAATGGAATAGTGGTTTAACTAAAAAAGATGACCCTAGAATAGAAAAATTGGGGTATTGGAAAGGAAAAACAACAAAAAACGCAAAAAAATGTAAACTTATTGATTTGTTAACAAATGAAATTTGGGAGGCGGATTCAATAAATAAATTATCAAATATTTCCCCACTTAGTAATTCTTCGTTAAGAAGGTTAATTAAAAACAAAGCCAGTCAAATAATTTCTAAAAAATATAAAATTATAATAAATGAGTAATAAAGTAGAACTACTATCACATTTTGGAAATGATTTAATGATAGTTAATGTTGCAAGAGTTAGTTATGGTAAAGAAGTATTAACACTTGAAGAAAAAGATGGTAAACTAATAAATTATTTGGTTAAACACGGACATACATCTCCGTTTAGACATCCTCAACTTCAGTTCAGGATAACTTGCCCCATTTATGTTGAGAGACAATTGTTCAAACACCAAGTTGGATTAAGTGCTAACTCAATTAGTGGTAGATATGTTGATTTTAGCGACACCTATTCAACAATAGATGAATGGAGGAAACAATCAAAATCCTCAAAACAAGGTAGTGATGGGGCGATTGAAGAACAATTAGCGGCATCTGAGATTGAAGCAGGTATTATTGGATATTGTAAAACCGCATATCAAAGATTAATTGAACTTGGAGTGTCAAAAGAACAAGCAAGAACAATTTTACCTCTCAATTTGAATACAAGTTTTGTTTGGACTGGTAGTTTATTATCATTTATACATCTTTTCCATTTAAGAATTAAACCTGACGCCCAACAAGAAACAAGAGAACTCGCACAGATGATGTTGGACTTAGTTAAAAATATTGAGGGTAACCCATTTGAATTAACATTAAAAGCATTTGAATTGTAGTTTTTTCTACAGTCATTAAAGCACCTTTTTCATAAAACATAGGTATTTATAATAAAGGAAAACTATCTAATTAGTACATATTTATTATAAAATATAAAACATGAAAAAATCAGAACTACACAAAGAGATTTTAAGTTCCAAAACTATTAGAGCTTACAACTCATTTCAAAAACTTTTTAATTATACACTATACGTTAAGTGGTTTATGTATTTTGGGTTTCCTATAGGTGCAATTGCACTTATGATTAATGATACACCTCCGTTATGGGCTAAAATAGTAATGGGGTGCATATTCATCCCCAGTGTGGTTTATGCTTTGACTGGTGGTGTAATCCACTACTTGACAGGACGTAAAGTTCGTCAGTGGGTTAAGAAGTATAATCTTTCATTTGATTATATAACAAATGAAATATCCATTATAGATAAACAAATTAATGATGATAAAATCTAATGACAGAATCATTAACAGATAAAGTTGTAAATAGTTTTTTATACGTAAAATCGTATATAAGATCTTTGTTAGGTGTTACGAAATTTGGGGGTGAAGAACCAGATAAAAGTAAAATGTCTTTGGTGTTTGACGATGAGTTTGTTTCGTTAGATCCTTCCAATTGGAGAATTGGCCAGCCATGGGGATTATTTCATCCCGACTTTCCAAATCAATACTACGGGTTTGATTCTGTTTCAGTTCGAAACAATAAATTAGTGTTAAGTCAAATCTATTCACCTAAAAAGTTTACCAATGACAACAAAACATATGATATCCCTTATTCAGTTGGCTTAATTACAACATACAAATCTTTTGGATACGGGTTTTATGAGTTTGAAGTTCAACTTCCCTATGGTGTGGGTCTTTGGCCAGCCGTATGGTTAGGATGTTATGATACGTGGCCTCCAGAAATTGATATAATAGAAGCGTATTCAGATACAAATTGTGATTATAAATTTCGACTAGAGTCTAATTTACATTTTAATACCACTGAAAATAAAGAAACCTCTGGTGCTAGAAGTCATCCAATGTCAGACCCACATAAAAACCTTAAACTGTCTTGTTGGGTAACAAAAGATTTTATTAAAATTTATTACGATGGTTATCTAGTTAGAAAAACAACATCAGAAGATGTGTTAAAATGGTTCCGTGATAAAAAGTTTATGGTGATTTTAAACAACGGAGTTCGTCAAGGTTTTGAATCTAACCTAACAGAACAGTATTCCGAATTTTTTGTAAATTACGTCAGAGTTTACGAGTGAACCTGATAGTTGTATAAGAATTCAATACCATTAATTTATAAAAAAAATAATACTATGTGGGAAATTTCTATAATAAAAGAAGTTGAGGGTGGTTATGTGGTTATGGCACCTAATGGGGACACCCAATTTATTGACTACGAAACTTATCTTAAAATAAAAAGTAAAGAGTAAAAACGCAAATCTCGTGATATTTATTTCTAAAAATAAGTATTATGAGTTACACAAGAGAACAAGTAGAAAAAGCGGTTAAATCAAAAAGTTATGTTTGGTTTGAAGACTTAAAAAATAAAGGCTATGATGTTAATATCGTAGGTATTAGAAATTCATCAACAGGTCAAAAAGTTACCAACGTTTTTGATGATTGGTTGACGGTTTCTTATAAAGAAAATGGTGTCTGGAAGTTCCATATTTGGTCGGCAACAACTGACCCAGGGAAAAAGGGTGTTATGGAATATCATAACACAGCTGGTGTTGCTAGATTAATCGAAGGGCAATACCGTGGGTCACATGGTATCGGTTTACATCAAGGTAAATATGAAGCATTAAAACAGGCTAAAAACGTTAAAGTATATCGTGACCCTAATCGTGATATGATTTTTGATGAAAACAAAATCACGGAAGGTATTTACGGAATTAATATTCATAAAGCTGGGGCTGATTCTACTTATGTTGAAAACTGGTCTGAAGGTTGTCAAGTTTTTAAAAAGTCAGTCGATTTTGATGCTTTTATGAATATTTGTCGTAAAGCAAAAGATATTCACGGCAACTCATTTACTTATACTTTAATCGAATCTAAAGATATAGTTTAATGGGTTTAATGTATAAAATAAGATTAGGTTTTGTCATATTTGTGATGGCCACATTTTTTACCGTTAAAACGGTAATATTTTTAGGGACAGTACTACCGACCCCCTTATTTCGCGGTGTTGAGTACTTATGTTTTTTAATCTTCTCAGTTATTTTCTGGGCTCTACTTCGAGAATACGATCAAAAAATTAAAAAAAACCTTGAATTAGGTAGGTACACAAAAAAATTAAATGAGGTTTTAATAAACATATCCCACGACCCGTTACTTTACGATGGTGATATAAATAAAGTAACCAAATTACTGACTAAAAAGGTTACCGAGTCTATCAAAACGGATAGGTGTTCTATTTGGTTATATGGTAAAACGAAAGATTCTATTGTGTGTCAAAATCTTTACGATAGTTCAGAAAAAAAATGGTATCAAGGTTATGAGTTACTAGAAAAATATTGTAAACCACATTTCGATACTGTAAAAACAAACTCAGTAATTGTTGTAAACGACACTCTGAGTCGTAAAGCCACTTCTTGTTTTGCTGAAAATTATTTAAGGCCTTTGGGTATTAATTCCATGTTAGATGTCCCTATTATATATAAAGGTGAGGCTATCGGTGTTATCTGTGTTGAGAGTTTAAATCGTCGAGAGTGGAATAGTGTGGAAATAAATTTCACACAAATGTTATCTTCTCTTTATTCCTTTGTGTATTCAGTTAAAGACACCAATAGTTTATTAAAAAAAATAAAAGAAAGTGAGGACTTTATTAATAAAGCGACTTTGGTATCAATTACTGATGGTAAAGGGAACTTAGTTTATGCAAACGAAAAATTTACAAAAGTTTCTGGGTATTCAATAGAAGAACTTATCGGTAAAAACCATAGAATCGTTAATTCTGGGTTACAAACAGAAAATTATTGGGCCGATATGTATGAAAAAGTTTTAAAGGGTGAAATTTGGAATGATGTTGTCACTAATAAATCTAAGGACGGTTCACTGCATTATGTAGATACTTATATTAGAGCCATCTTCGACGAAAACGGTAAGTTAGAGGGGTTTACCTCTATCCGCCAAGATATTACTGATATCATAAAAACCAATAAGGAAATAGAAAAGAAAAATACGTATTTAGAACATGCAGCAAAAATTTTAAGACATGATATGCATTCGGGTATTAATACATATATACCTAGAGGTATTACTTCTTTAGAAAGACGTTTAAACCCTAACATTATTAAAGAGTTAAAACTAGAGTCACCGTTAAAAATGATCAAAGAAGGGTTACAGCACACCCAAAAAGTTTATAGGGGTGTTTACGAATTTACAAATCTGGTTAAAAAAGATGGTGTCCTTGAAAAAACAAACTGTGATCTTAAAAAAATCTTAAACGACTATTTATTAATGGCATCCTATAAAGAACAAGTAATCATAGGTGATTTAATCACAATTGACGTTAACGAACCTTTATTTTGTACAGCCATAGATAACCTAATTAGAAACGGTTTGAAGTATAATGATAGTGATACAAAATTTGTTCAAATATTTATGGAGGGTGATATGATGGTTGTTCAAGACAACGGCAGGGGATTATCACAAGAAGATTTTAATAAACTATCTGAACCTTACATAAGAAAAGAAGATCAGAAAGAAGCCGGTTCTGGTTTGGGATTGAACATTTGTTTGGCAATCCTTAAAGAACATAAATTTAATGTTACTTGTGAAAAAAATAAGACAGGTACTAAAATAAAAATCAAATTTAAATAAAAAAACCTATGATAGACTCTATTCTATTGGTCGATGATGAAAACTTATTTCACTTAGTTTTTGAAGACGCTTGTTCTTTATTAGATATTAGTTTGTCTTTAACATCTGTGAATAGTGCGGATGATGCGGAAAAAATGTTTAAAAAATGGTATGAAGGTAAAAATGTTGATGAAAAACCTGAATGTGTTTTTGTGGATTTAAACATTATTGGTTCTTCCTTTGATGGGATTGAACTAGTTAGAAGAATTAATTTTAGATATGGTAACCATGTTATTATAGGGATTATTTCTTCATCTAACGAACCGGAAGAACAGGCAAAAGCGGTTCAAGCTGGAGCTCAATTTTGGATTATAAAATCAGATGATATTGAACCTAGGTTGGAGGAGTTTAGAAAAGATTATGAAGGTTATAGAAATAGAACAGCACCATTTAAAATTTATAAATAATGATAAAACTAGAAAAAGTTACGAGAAAGGCCTTAATAGACCTTTTAGTGGAAAAAGGTGTAGGTTTAGAGGGTAATATTACTAAACTTATCGATGGTGAGGATGATGATGATTTTCAAGAGTATTTAAAAACCTGTAAACAAAAAGACGTTGAATCAAGAAAAAAACGCTTAGAAGTCACTAAACAGGTTCAACAACAAAATAAAGAACTTTCCGATTTAAATGAGGCTAACCAAAAAATAATGGAAGAACTTCAAACAACCTTAAAAGAGGCTGAAAACCAAAAGTTACTGATTGAAACCCAGAATCATGAATTAATAGACTGGAAAAAAGAAAACGAAAAGATACAAATTGAACTTCAAAATGAGATGGTTAAATCTGAAGAAGCTAGAATAACAGCAGAATCAGCAAAAAAAAATGCAGAAAACGATTTAGATTTATTACAGAAAAAAACGCAAAATGAATTGGCATCCATTATTGTGAAAGTGGCTATTTGGGTAATTTTAAGTGCCGGGGTTATCACTACTCTTATGTATATGATGGCTTTATACACAAAACAAGATACTCAAATTATAGGTTCAACCTGGTCAAATATGTTCGGCATTTTGTTAACCAACGCATTCTCAATTGTCGGTACCATAATGGGTATTAAATACGCGACAGGAAATAAGGAAAATAGTGGGAGTTAAATTTCTTGGTAAGCTCTAACGTCGTAAATGGTCAAACAAGGTCTGTCATCAGATGATACTTCTGATTTTGTTTTGTAAGTAAAAATGGGGCCTTCTGTATGTACCAAATATTTTAAACGTTTTGTCATTTCGTCATGACCTAAAAAAACAACTTTAACATCTTTATAACCAAAACCCCTTAAAATTTTAGATACTAAATATTTTAAATCAGCACCACTACAATCAATAGACTCTAATTTTTGAGTAATATCTTCTAAATTAAAATCATTAACTCTAGTCTCTAACAACTTTTTAACTTGACTTTCGGTTAAAATAATTTTCTTTTTCATCTTAATTAATAAATATCTGTTACTTTGGTAATATTTATTAATATATGAAAAAATATGATTTAATAAAGGAAGTTAAAAAAGTCACAACCAGTGACAGGTATATCGATTTAAGTGGTTTTGAAATGCAAAAAACATTAAACCCTAAAATTTGGGATGGTGAGACGTTAAAACCTGAAATCAGAAAAAATTTACTTAAAATAGCGGACGATTATTTTGAAAGTTTAGAAATTAACGATGTTGACATTGAGGATGTAACCTTTACAGGTAGTTTAGCTAATTATAACTGGTCTGAATATTCTGATGTTGATTTACATATTTTAGTAGATTATAAAGAAATACCTGTTGATGAGGATTTAGTACAAGATTTTCTTAAAACTAAAAGTACTTCTTGGAATCAAAATCACGATGTTAAAATTTATGGATACGATGTCGAACTTTACGTTCAAGATATCAGTGAAGAACATGTTTCTAGTGGTGTTTATTCTATTTTAAAAAATAAATGGATTATAAAACCAGAAAAAAAACCAATCAAAGTTGATGATATAAACGTTAAGTTAAAATCAAATCGTATTATGGACGGTATTGACGATTTATATGATGAAATGAAAAACAGTAAAAATTACGAAGAAATTGTTATAAAAACCGATAAAATTAAAGATAAGATAAAAAAAATGCGTCAAGCTGGTTTAGACAGAACTGGTGAATTTTCGGTTGAAAATATGGTTTTTAAAGTTTTAAGGCGTAACGGCATGTTAGACAGGTTGTCGGACATTAAAACGGTTGCGTACGATAAATCAGTTTCTTTACCCTCTACAGGTAAAAAATTAAAATAATACAAATTAACAGATATTTATAAAATAAAAATAAAATGATACAAGGAGATGTAATACACACACTTAGTGGTGCCAATTTTAATAATTATTGGTACGTTGGTGTCATGGTAGCTGCCGGAGCTACAGCAACCATAAATGGAACTGCCGTATCACCTGGAGCTGGTGGTCCAATAACGGTACCTGTTGGTATTAGTAGTGCTTCACAAATAAGTGCATCAGGTGATGTTTACTTAATTGGTAGGAAAAAATTTGGGGCAACTTCAGGAACTACTGGTTTCTGGGAAAACCCTCTTTCTAATGACACTGGAAATGCAAAAGGAACTTTTTCGATTAGATAATATTAAATAAAATATAAAAACATGACAAACAAAAGCTTAAAAAGAATGATAGATTTAATGGGTATTAAAAAACCCATTAACGAACAAGCATCTAATTCTACTGTTGAATTAAGAAAAAAATCACCTAGTGGTAAAATCTACGGTATTGTAAGAGAAAATAGAAAATATTTTATTAAAGAATCTACCGATGGTGTTAATTATGAATATATTGGTGGTTTGGGGAATAAAACAAAGAATCAATACCAATCATATGAAGAGGCTAGTAGAAGACTTAATATTATGTTTGAAAATTTTAACAGAACTTATGGTATTCAGGAAAATAATGACATGCTTTCATCAGATGTGATAACAGAAAAAAGATTTGTATTGAAATCTAAGAAAAAGAAAAGTACACCAGCACCTGAAGAAGAAACTGATTTTGGTGGTGAGGAAGAAACTGAAGAAGAATTCGATTTTGGTGGAGGAGAAGAAACTGAAGAAGGTACTGAAGAAGAAAATACGGAAGAAAGTGGTGAGGAATTTGATTTTGGCGGTGAGGAAGATGAAGAAACTGATACAGAAGAGGGTGAGGAATTTGATGAAGAAGATGAAGATTATGATTTAGAAGATGACCCAATTAAAGATATTCAAAGAATGACAGGTAAGTTAGGTCAAAAAATCAGAGACACTGAAGATCTATCTTCTGATACTATGAAATGGGTTGCCAAAAGTGTTATTTCTGCTTTAGACCTAGAGAACATGGACTCTAATGATAAAAGAGATATTATCAGGTCAATTAAAAAAGGGAAAAACAAAGGTTCCGATGAAGAGTCTGATTTTATGAACAGAGGAAGAGGTAGACAATCTTATCAAGAATACGGCTCGATGGATTATATGGGCTCCAGTGAAAACATGGCTTCTTGGGATGATTTAACAGAAGAAGAAAAAGAAGAAATCATTTCTGGTATGAATAATGGAATTGGTGGTGATGAAACCGAACCGATTGAGGTTATGAGAGGTGATAGAAAAGTAGATTTAATATTGGATGATGAAGATGGGGATACTGATTATATGTCACATGGCTTACCCAACGAAGGACCTTTCGGTGAATTAGAAAAAGTTGAAGGTGGGTATGATTTATATATCTCAAACAATATAGACATTAATGATATTCCTGAACATTTTTCTACTGAAAATGTAGGTGACCCAATTTTTTATGGTGAGGAAGAGGTCGATACATTAAAAACTGATATCAAAGAGTTAGATATGATTGCTAAAGGTGGGTCTGAAGAAGAAGATTATATGTATCGTTATGATGAAGATTATATGGATTATTTAGAGATGAAAAATCCCGGAACTAAAGAAAAGGAAAAAACAAAGGAAAAAGAAAAAGAAAAAACTAGAGAAAAAAATCCTTTTAAAAGGCCTGAACGTATAAATCCTGATGAAGAACCAGCTAAAGCTAGATATGATGAATATGGTGATTACGGTTACGGCACTGAAGAATCAATAGATTATATGCGTCGTTATGATGAAGATTATATGGGATGCCCAGTTTGTGATGGAAGAAATTCTAATTGTAACTCTTGTGGTGGTCGTGGTGTTCGTGGTGTTTTTAATAGAAATGAGGCTAACAATGAAGTTGATGAACCTTTTATGAAAGGTGTTGATTATTCCGATAATTCTCAGTATTCTTTAAGAAAAAGAATTATGAACTCAATGTTGGAATCAATGAAAGACCCTGGAACTAAAGAAAAGAAAAAAACAAAGAAAGAAGAAAAAGAAAAAACTAGAGAAAAAAATCCTTTTAAAAGGCCTGAACGTATAAATCCTGATGAAGAACCAGCTAAAGCTCAAAAAGATGAAAAACCAGCTAAAGCTAAGTACAAAAAGAAATAATGAAAGATTTGTATTTGATATACATAAATCACGTTGGTAAAAATTATAAGGAAGAAAATTTATATGAGTTTTTATTTTCCGACAAAACTAATTGGGATTGGGATGAGTCTTGGTATGAATCTTCTGTTGTCAATGACAAAAATGATTTAACGCCAGATACCAGTTTTGTTAAACTTGTCGGTAGTTTAAAAACTTCAGAATTTAATTTAGAATTGATTCAGAATTCGGGTGTTTTCCAAATTTATAACGCGGTTGAAGGTATTATTGCCTTGGCCTGGGAAAAATTAGAAGATGACGGTGATTACCCTGAAGAACGATTGGTTTTTAAATTCGGGGAAACCCAAAAATCAGTGGAGGAAAAACTTTATTCCATTGATTTGGTTTTAAATTACGATGACTTTAAAATTAGAAAGTAAAATGAACGGTAACGAAGAAAAGATTAAAATTCTACAAAATAAAATAAGTGAGTTAAAGAAAAAAAGCACTGCCACAAAAAAAATGATACCAGCTGATGATGCTATGGCAAAATCTCAGGGTAATGATCCTGTGGGTACTAAGACAAAGTTACAATTTCAAAATAAAAAAGATGCGGGAGTACTTCAAACTAAAGAATGGAGTAAAGAAATGTCGGAACTTACTCAAGAAATAGGTTTATTAAAAAAAACACCAGAAGAAACACCAGAAGAAAATATAGAAAAATCACAAACAACAACTGAAAATATAAATAGAAAAATGGCAAAATTAACAAAAAATAATATTCTTAGAATGGTAGAACAAAGTGAACCAGCTAGAATGACAAAAAGGGATTTAATAGAAAGTATAGAAAGACGTTTAATGACAGAAGATGTTAGTGATGACGTTCTTGGTCAATTAGATTCTGGTGAACATAGTTATAAGGGTCATTTAAACCCAGAAACGGTTAAAAACATTTCTAGAGAGATGATAAATAAAGTTAGTTCCGACCTATCCAATAAAATGGGTGGTGCAAGACCTTCTTTACGTTTAGCAACAAACGCATTACAACAAGGTTTAATGGGTGCAATTCAAAAAGAAGAAGGTCATAGAAGAGAATTAGAAAGATTGGCTGTTAAAATGGTAAAAGAAGAATATGACATACCAGAAGGTATGATTGATTTTGATGTTGAGATTACAGGGGAAAACCCTGTTTCTGTTGGTGATATTCCACTTAGAAAAGTTAGTAAGCCAATACCACAAGGTAAGACGGAAGAAGAGTTAAAACCAAAAATTACTAAACGTAAATTAGAAAACGCCTTAATTCAAGGTGCAGGTCGTGCAGGACAAAACATGTTCTATCAAGTATCAGATGAATTAAACAGAATTAACCCAGGGTTAGTCCAAGATTACGCTAAATTAATGTCTGCCAACAATTTTATGTATTGGGCCTTAAATGATGAACAAATAATGGATGCATCTGGTCAAAAAGCGGGTGAATTTAAAATTTCATTTAGAGAAGAAACACCAAAAATAACAGCAAAAGGTATGACTTTCTCTTTATTATTACATGAGTTAAGTAAAGCGGTTGTTGAATACTTATCTGTTGATTCACAAGATCCAGATAGAAGTGTTAGAGATTATGTAAAAGGTCAAACAGATAATTTAGAAGAGGAAACTTGGGATATTCGTTTAGGTCATATTGTTTGGGAAAAACTTTTAGAGTCTTTGGATGTCGATGCTTTAAGTTATAAAGCAAATATTTTAACTGCGATTTTTGATTTACCAGAAGCACAATTCAACAAAGTTGTAGAAGGTATGTTAAATGGTGATAGAGAATCACTGGAGGTTATTCAAGATATTGCTTATGACATTATTCAAATGAAAAATCAAGACGCAGTTGAGGATGCTTTATCTCAATTTCGTGATAAAGACAAAGAAGAAGATGAAGATGGGGATACGTTAGCTGGTGATGAAAAGGAAGAGGAGGATGATTTTCTTAAAAATATTTTATCAAAACAAGAAAAAGAAGACCCTTCTGATCCAATGAGTTGGGACTATAGAAAACTTGAATCTGAAAGAGATGTTGCTTTAGATAACGGTGACTATAAAAAGGTTGCTTTCATCCAAACGGTTATTGACCAAAAATTCCCAGGTAAATAATTAAAGTCTTAACGCTTAGGACCGTTAAGTTATGGAGGTCACTCTCCTTTAAACCCACCTACTCGCTCCAGGTGGGTTTTTTTATTATTGACATTTTGAGTCTATTATGATATTTATTACATATGAGAAACCATTTTTTATTAGAAGATATTATTTTTGAAAGCAGATTAGATGATCTCAAGAAAAAATATGATACAATTCCTGTCGAGTTTATAGAAAAATTTTCAAAAGAAGACCCTTCAGGTAATAACAAATATCTGGAATTTTTGCTACAAAACTATTCCGCAAAAAGTTCTTCCGGGAATGAGTTTATGGTTAATCTTATAAAAGATTTTCATAAAAATTTACAAAGAGTAGACACTGATCTTTTAGACAGTGTTTACAGTGAAAAAAGATTAACACCCTATTTAGAGGTTTCAGAAACATCACCTGTTGGCAAAACCATTAAAAAAATTTATAAAGCACCAAAAGACATAAATTCTTATATGGGTAATGGTGGTATCAATATGTTAGAACACATTGTTAAAGCGGCAAAAGAAAAATTATCAAAATCAGAGGTTAAGGGATTAGAGACTAATACTCTATACGATAGCCCAGATTTAAAAATTTTAATACCACAATCTCACAGAGCTTCATGTTATTATGGTTCGGGTACTAAATGGTGTACCGCTTCTAAAGATAGTGATAATTATTTTAAAAGTTATACAAGTAAAGGTACTTTATTTTATATTATAAATAAAAAAGAATCACAAAATAACCCTTGGTATCGTACGGCAATTTTTGTTAATAAAAACGATGGTACAGTTCAGGCTTTTGATGCCCCAGACAACCCAACACAGATTAGTGTTGCATCAAAACAATTAGGTGATAAATGGCCAATCATTAGAGATACTATAGTAGATTATTTGTACACAATCGATTCAAAAGGAATTGATGGTTTTTACACTGGTAACGAACTTTTGGCTTGGTATAAATCAAGAGGGATTAACCCTTTAAAAGTTTTAAGTTCAAAACAGTTGGCAGAAAAAATCGGTGTTGAAAATTTAAATAAATATTTAGAGGAGGTCGGTATTAACCCGTACACTTATTTTGATTTTGACCAATTAGTTACACTTTTTTCACACTCTAAACCAAATATAGATAACTTTTCTGAAATTGTTTCTGAAATATGGTACAACTATAAAAAAGCGGGTATTAACCCACTTACAACTATGTTTAATCTACGTAGAAGGGCGGATTTTGTTATTGAGGCAATATCTGAAGGTGGGATTGATTTAGATGATTTTTTAAATTTAGTTAATGACCCTAATTTTTTAGAACTTTTTGTCGGTGATGACCAAAATTTATTTACTGTTTTAAATGAATTATATTCAGGTGGCAGTTGGGCTGGATCTTCTGTTTATCAAAAATTAATGTTAATTTTTGGTGATAAAATTGATTTAGTTTGGGGTTACGCTCAAAATTTTGGTATTAACATTTTTACTGATTTAGATTCAAAGACAATATATGGTTTATTAAAAAGAAAGTTTAAACCGGAAGAGGCTTTAGAGTATGTTTTTAAAAATTTAGATAGTGTTAAGGATAAACTAATTAATTTAGGTTTCTCAAACGAAGAAGTTTTAAATTATGTTAATAAATCCAAAGACAAAGAAGAATTATTAAAGTTTTTGGTAAGTAACAAACTATTAAATAAATTAAATATTGAAGACTACATAACATTAGGTAAAGAACCCAAAGAGGCTTTTTCGGCTTATATTGACGAAAAAGTCTCTGATACTGATGAATTTAACTATTTTTTAAATGAAATATTAGAAGATAGTGAAGTAGAAACAATACAAAAAGTTTTTAAAGATTATGAAGATTTCCAAACTTTCATTAAAAATAAAACAGGTTCCGATATTAACGTAGATCAAAGAACCATTTGGAGGGTTTTTTATAATCGTGATTATTACGCAATGTATTCTAATTTTTTAAACCTTGGTAAAGAAAAAGAATTAAGTGATATTTTTTTGATTAACACTTACAGTGACGCACCAATTAGTGATAAAACGGGATTAAAAGAAAAAGTTTTAAAAATGGCAGAAACCAATTTAATGGGTAGTACTGGTAGACTTTATCTTGAGAGAAAAGGTGATATTTTCCATGTTTTTACCACTACCATTACTCAATTAGGTGATTTTTTTAGTGACGCTAGTGATGCTTACTATATTTTAGATCTTGATAAAAAAAATATTAACATTTATGTTGAAGGTGAATATTCTAATTTATTAACCAACAAAGAGGTTAGGGATATGGTGAACGAATATTTGATGTTATATAGGAATAAAAAAATTTATATGGATTTAGAGTTTGTTGATGACTTTGATTATTGGGTTGAAGAGATTAATGAAGAAAAGGGTACGTTTTATTTTACCTTACATGATGAAAGAATTCTTAGTTTACAATCTTATTTATTAGAAGCCTTAATTAAAAACGCACCAATTTTCAGTAATTTAAATAAATCACTTAAAAAATATTATGATAGTGCGTACAAAACCGTTTTTGTGGAATATGTAAGAGATGTTCTTATCTCTGAGATTGAAGATGTTTTTGGTGGGAATTACGCTAGACAAAAAACAATTACCTTTGACACAAAAGAAGTTTCAGGGTTACAATTTAGGTATGATTTTCTTTTAGACGATATCATCACTTACGCTGAAAACGGACAAGATCCTTTTGATGGTTCCGAACTACCAAATAATGTTAAATGGTTAATTGAAAGTTTAATGGAGTCAGAAGTTGGTAGATTTCAAAACGGTTTTATTAAAATGGATTTACAATATATGATAGAAAGTCATGTTCCAATTGAAGATGATGTTATCGAAGAATTTGTCTCTATTTTAAGTAAAAAAATATAAGAATTCGAATAAAATTAGGTTTACAGAATATCTGGATATTTATTTAATAAAATATTCAGATATTTATGTCAGATATACCACAAAGTAAAAGCCAAAAATTATTAGAAATAGGTAAATGTATCAAAGATCCAGTTTACGCTATTGAAAATTTTTTAGAAACATTTGACCAAACACAAAAAAGTTTTGTTAGATTTAAATTATTCCCAAAACAAAGGGAGTTAATTACTTCATATAAACAAGAACGTTTTAATATTGTGATGAAACCACGTCAGGCAGGGGTTTCGACAACAACTGCAGCATACATTGCAGTTATAACCGCATTTGCCGACCCAAACAACCCACAAAGGGTTCTTATTTTGGCAAATAAACAAGAAACAGCGATTGAATTTCTAAAAAAAGTAAAAGATTTTACTGCTCAACTACCAAGTTGGATGAATGTTTGGAGTGGTGGTAATTCTTGGTTTGATGCAGAGAAAAATTCTGCCAAACATTATAGGTTAACCAATGGTTCCGAAGTTAAAGCGGTTGCAACATCTTTAGATGCGTTACGTGGTTATGCACCAACGTTACTAGTCATGGATGAGGCGGCATATATTGAAGGTGGTGAAGAAGTTTATGCGGCAGCTCAACCAGCACTCTCTACTGGTGGTAGGGCAATATTAATTTCAACACCAAACGGAATGGATGCCCTTTATTATAAAACATACGTTTCAGCAAAAACTAAAGAAAAAACCAATAACCCTTTTAATATTGTAGAGATGAGATGGTTTCAAGACCCTCGTTATAATGTCGGTATGAGGTGGCAAAAAAAGAATGATGCCGGAGATGTTGTTGAAGAAATAGAAGAAATGGATTACCCGAAATTTGAACAATTAGAGACGGAAGGGTGGATACCAACATCTCCTTGGTTTGAAATGATGTGTGGCCAGTTAAATAACAATCCTAGAACCATTGCGCAGGAGCTATTATGTCTAACCGGTGATATTTATATTGAAGTTAGGGATAAAGAAACAAATTTAATAGAAAAAATTAAAATAGAAGATTTATATGAAAAAATATGATTGGTCGGAAAGTGACATAAATTTTTTGTTGGTGAATATAGATAAAATACCTTTAAAATTAATTTCAAAAGAATTAGGTAAACCATATCATTGTGTATTATTTAAGAAAAAAAAATTATTTAGTAGTACGGATAACAGTGATTATACCAAAAAAAGTTGGGGTGTGTGTAAAAAATATTTAGACACATTGGGTTGGTATGATTTAAATGAAACTAAACATATTTTATTAAAGGATAACTATTATAAAAATTTTTACGGTAAATCTGGTAATAGAAAATTAATAAAGGAAGATCCAAAATTGTATAATAGTATTATACATCATACCAAAATTTTAGAAGATATTAAAGATACTAATAGTAAATCGTTCATCGCTAGAATAGTGTTCATTTTAGAATATAACTCTAATCTTAGTGACATTAAATGTGAATGTGGGGATGTCATTTCTTTTAAACAAAAATTTTCTGCACACAAAAAATATGAATATAAATTTCAACCATTTTGTGTTAATCGTCAACCAAAGTACCCATCCGATAGATATTTTCAATTTAAATATGGGGATGAGTGGGAAACCCATAGAGACGAACATGTTACAAATATGAAAAATAAAAAAGTTTTATCTAAAGAGTGGTTTATCAAAAAATACGGGAAAGAAGGTGAATTAAAATACATGGATTTTTATATAAAAAAAATAAATACTTTATTTAATACCAATAAAAATTTAAACAATAAAAAATATTCAAAAATTTCACAAAAACTATTTAATTCAATTAAAGAAGATTTAGGGGAAAATAAAAAAATATATTATGCCGAAAATGGTGGTGAATATTTTATAAATTTAACTAATGAGGAGAAATTAAAAATAAATAAATTTTGTATAAGACCAGATTTTTTGGTAGACGATAAAATAATAGAGTTTAACGGTGATTATTGGCATAGAGATACTAAAAATGCCGATGATTTAAGATACGGTTTTTTAAAAAATTTAGGTTATAAAATCTTAGTAATTAATGAATGTGAGTATAAAAAAACACCTGATAAGGTATTAGAAAATTGTTTAAAATTTATCAATGATTAAATTAAATAGTAAATATGAGGTATTAACAAATACTGATTTTAAAAAATTTGTAGGAATAAAAAGAAGTTATGCTGAAGAAGTTTTTGAAATTAAACTAAAAAACGGTCATTTTATTAAGTCTACAAAAGACCACGTATACCCAACAAAAAATGACGGATTGCTTTCATCTTCAGAATTATACGTAGGATGTTTTTTACAAACTAAAAATGGTTACCATCAGATAGAATCTATTAATAAACTAAAACATAATGACTATGTGTATGATTTGTTAGAAGTAGATGGGGGTAATTTATACTACGCAAACGGAATTTTAACACATAATTGTGCTTTCAATGGTTCTGGTGATAACGTTATTGATAACAAATATATAGAGTACCAAAGAAAAAATAATGTCATAGACCCAATTAGAACCGAATGGTTAGATGGTAATATGTGGATTTGGGAAGATCCACAATTGGGTCATGAGTACATTTTATCGGCTGATGCGGCCTCAGGTTCTGCAGACGACTACGCCTCAATCTGTATTTATGATTTTACAACAGGGAATCAAGTTGCTGAATATCACGGTAAAATAGCCCCCGATACGTTGGGTGAAATTGCGGTTGAATATGGTAATAGATATGAAGCGTTTACCGTTGTCGATACTACAGGTGGTTACGGTGTTTCAACCGTACTTAAAATGATCGAATTAGGTTATTCACCAAAAAAAATGTATTACGACACTGTCTTGGGTATTGATTCTGTTACTAATAATAAGAATTTGGAGAAGCATATGCATAACGGTAAATTACCCGGACTTAATTTTCAAAAAAATAGAAATACTATTGTCACCAAACTAGAAGAATCAGTTCGAATGAACTCCTTTAAAGTTAGGTCTATAAGGTCGGTAACAGAAATGGATACCTTTGTCTTTAAAAATGGTAGACCTGACCATATGAAAAATTATCACGATGACTGTATCATGGCTATCGCAATGTGTTGTTATGTTGCTCAAACTTCATTCAAAGATTTTGAAAAAAGTAAAGGTCAGGCAAAGGCGATGTTAGACTCTTGGATTGTTAGTAGTAATGAGGTTAATGCAATACCAGAGATGGTTTATAATAGTCCGGCATATAAAGACACGTCTAGACATGTACAAGCCCCCATATCAGAACATAATTGGGTGTTTTTTGGTATGTCTGGGTTTAAGGATAGCACTAAAAATAAATCAATATTAGGTTCTTAGGTGTTCACATTTATGATTACCGATTTATTCTTAATTTGATATTTATATAAAAAACAATAATGGCAGAAAATAAAGATTTAACAATATACCAAAAACTATTTTATCTTTTTGGTCCAAATAAAGGTAGTTTAAAAACTACACCAAAATATAACTTTAACGATAAAGAACTTTTAAGTTTTCAATCTAAAGAAGATTATAACACACAAAAGTTAGAACTTCAGCAACAAGGTTATCTTGAGGCACAATGGGCAAGGGTTGACAGTGAGTTATATCAAAAAGCTGTTTACTATGAAACCTCCAGAATTGCGTCTTACATGGATTATGAGGCCATGGAGTTTAGCATAATTGGCGATACAAAGATAGCAACACCAGATGGTTTTATTACTATAAAAGAACTTGCCGACAAAGGTCGAGATTATGAGTTTATTACTTATGCGTATGACCACAACTTAAAACAAGTTGTACCGGCTAAAGCTAGAAATGCTCACTACACAAGAGATGAAATGACTTATAAAATAACTTTTGATGATGATTCATTTATTGTTGCGACATATGGCCATAGATTTTTAAAACGTGATGGTGTGTTTGAGCTTGTTGAAAATCTTAAAACGGGTGACTCAATGATGCCTTTCTATCGTAAATCTTTTTATAATAATCAAAATTATAATTGGATTTATACTTGTAACCCAAAATTAGGGTCGGGTAAGAATGGTTGGGTTCCTGAACACGATTTAATTGCCGAATGGTTTTATAGGCCTAAAAATGAAAATGAAGAAGTTCATCATAAAGATTTTAATGGAAAAAACAATAACCCAGAAAATTTGGTAATAATGGACAGGGGTGAACATAGAGCTTATCATGCTAGATTAAACAATGAAAAATTATGGGCAAACCCTGAATACAGGGCTAAAATGATAGAAGTTAGTCGTAGGACTGATAATAAACATAGGTGGGATGGTAAAAGAAGTGGTAAAAATAATCCATCTTATTTCCATATTCCTTGGGACGATATAATTAATTCGGCTAAAATTAATAAAAAAATTTCTGCAACAGCTAAATCTTTAAGCGTCTCTAACACCAAACTACAAAGAGAAATTGTGTTAGCCGGATATAAAGATTGGACCACATTTTTAGAGGCATACGGTATAGAGTTACCTAAAACTAATAACAGAAAAAGGGTTAAAGATGGTTATAAATTTTTAAATCATAAAATAAAATCGATTGAACCCTATGGTATAATGCCTGTTTATGATTTAACTGTTCCAGGTTATAAAAATTTTGCAACAGATACAATTTTTTCTCATAACACTCCGGAAATCTCAGCGGCATTAGACATTTATTCTGAAGAAACAACAACACCGAGTGAACAGGGTTATATTTTAACAATACACTCAGACTCTAAAAGAGTTAAAAGTGTCTTACAAGATTTGTTTTACAATATCTTAGATATTCAAACAAATTTACCAATGTGGACTAGAAACGTTTGTAAATACGGTGATAACTTCGTTTTTTTAAAAATAGACAATAAAAGAGGTATCATCGGGTCATCACAATTAACTAACATTGAAATTGAAAGAAAAGAAGAAGGATTGTTTCCGACAAAACCCGAAGGTAATTTAAACCAAGAACCA
>Ga0247837_1003294_pt1 | contig 28550 bp, 20 predicted proteins | sample LaCtaG_2_FD_187115 | JGI IMG/M metagenome (GOLD analysis project Ga0247837, IMG submission 187115) | Freshwater microbial communities from meromictic Lake La Cruz, Castile-La Mancha, Spain - LaCruzMarch2015_14.5m | ecosystem: Environmental > Aquatic > Freshwater > Lake | place: Spain: Castile-La...
ATTGCTGTAGCCCAATCCGCACTTTCCCTCTAAAAACCATTTTACTGCACTGACCAGTGCAATTAATCCAAAATAAGAAGAAAATAGTCCTAGCGGTGTAGCTATGAAAGCGAGGTTAGTGGCTTATTCTAGGCAGCATGCACCGTTCGGAAACCTGACGACCTAAGGACTCTGGGTTTGGGTGTGGCCACAGGACTGGGGTTGACGACTTCCTTGCCGTTGTCTACAAAGCGAATAGGGTTTTCAGGCTGGGCGCTGGCGGCTCTTTCCTGCGCTGGCTTGGCTTCCATCAGAGTGCGTTCCCAGACTGAGGGCTTCGGCTGCACGTAGGGGACTGGGAGTTCTTCAGCGAAACGGCCTTCAAAGGGAGAATGGGTAATGATATTATACCCGCGGTCTCTAACCTCCAAGAACCTTTGCGCATTGACCCTATTGATTCGCAGAGTCTTTTGTCTTTCCTGTTCTTCCACGTCTCTGTGCTGTTTGGGCCTTACGCGGTACTCTCGTTCCAGGTCAAAGCGGGATTCGTAGCGCTTTTTGGCATTGCGCCGACGTTCGTCGATTTCGCGGAGACGGGCTTCGTCGACCACCTGCATGTTAATAGGCTGGTACAGGGAACTTTCACTGTACTTTATGCCATCCGGCAGTCGGTCGACTCTATCCAGCCCATGCAACTGCGCCTCCTCCTTCCTCTGCTCCGCATAGTCCTTCTCCTTATCCTCATCTATAAACTTCCCTTTCAGCAAGTCATAGTCATGCGTCTTCCAGTACTTCTCCGCCGCTTCTGCCTTATACGCCTTCTGGTCCTCTCTGACCTTTTCCTCATGGTTGCGGATGTAGCGTCCAGTGATGATGTCGTAGTCGCGGTATTCCACTGCGCTGATGGTGTGCACTGTGGTTTTCTGCTCAGGAGGCTCGGGACGCTTTTCCGGGGGCAGGTAGTGGTGGTCTTTGAAGTCTTTGTTGGAAAGGAGGTTATAGGGCACTGAGGTCGAGCAGACGTCATGTTTATCATAATTGGGCGGCTTCGCTACAGGGTACCCCGGCTTCCCCTCCAGCCCAATGAGTTTGTTTTCAAGATTGACGACATTGTAGGTCTGTTCGTACCTCAAAGCGCGGTCCTTGTTCTGGGCCAAGGTGGTGACGAAGGCTTTGCGCTCCTCGGCTTGCACTCGAGTTTCGGTTGAGGGGTCGGCGTAGGTTTGAAGGATGGGGTTGTACATGGCTTCCAGACGTTTCACGTCCGCCATGCGAACCCGCTGTACAGGCGGCTGCGCCTTCCAAGCTACATTGGTCTTCTGCGTTTCGTAGTCCTTCAAGTACGCCTTCCATTCCGCAGTGGCTGGCTGGTCCATATTACCTAGTAACAGACTAGACAGGAGAGACTGCCTGTTGCAGCTGAGCGATGCCGGAGAGGACCCAGGGGTGCTGCAGGGCGGAGTCAGGACTTATGCGGGTGCAGGAGTCCCAGGAAAGGCATTGGGATAGGAAGTCGGTGAAGGAGGGGTCTGGACTCCTGACTACATTCTCCAGCCTTAAACTCCCCGGAACTCTCTTTCTGCCCTTCTTATTCACCACCACCTTCGGCCCCGTTTCCTCAAAGAACAGCTTCCTCCTCGTACTCCTCTCCAGCACAGTCTCCGGCGGCACTCCCAGCACTTCCATCATACACTGCAACTGGTCCTGCTCCGAGTCTCCAGGAAACAGCGGCACCCCTGTGTGCAGTTCCGCAAGCAGACACCCCAAAGACCACACGTCAATGCTGGCTGTGTAGGGGATGCCTAGGATTACCTCGGGAGCCCGGTAGAAGCGGCTTTGGATGTATGTGTAGACTCGCTCGGTTTCGAAGCAGGCTGAGCCGAAGTCGATTACCTTCACACCGGACTTGTTGGTGTGCTTTAATAGCACGTTTTCGGGCTTTAAGTCGCAGTGGATCACTCGATTGGCTTTCACATACCTCATCGCGACTATCAGTTGAATCGCAATTCTTCGAATTAAGTTGAGCGAAAGTCCCTTGAAGCCGCCATTTCGAATGCAGTCGTATAAGCTGAGGGAGAGCAGTTCAAAGACCAAGCAAAGATGGTGACGGAATAGAAAGGAGGCCTTGAGACGCACAATCCCCATACGGTCCTCAGGGTCTCTCTGACTCAACATCTGTAGCACCTTGACTTCCACCGCGCCCTGCTGGTGAAATCTCCTCTTATTCCTTATAATCTTCACCGCTACCACTTCCTTATTCCTATGGTCCACCGCCTTCACCACCAGTCCAAAAGTCCCCTTCCCCAGTAGGCTCTGCACCTCATATCTGTACTGTATATGGTCTCCTACCACTGCTATATAGTCTCCATGTGAGTCGTCAAACCCCAAATTACTCCCCAAAGCCTCAGGACTTCTCTTCGAACAGGCAAGTCCGAGGAAGTATAAATGCGGATATGAGGTCATTTCGCCTCGCTCGAATTCACTCAATTGGCAGGAATACAGCTTCAGTGCTTGAGCGGGAGTGATGGGGTAGACGACCTCTGGCTGGTCACGAGACTCTTCGCTGAGGTCGATTTGGACTTCAGCAGGCTTGGGGAGGGGTTTCCGAGGGGAAAGGAGACCTGTGCTGGGCGGAGAGCGGGGAGAGCCTTTGAGGGTGAAGCTGAAGGGAGTGGCGTCTTTCGAGTGAAGAGGGGAGGGAAGGTCGGAAAAGCGGGGAGAGGCGATGGGGGAGTTTACGCAAGTAGCAGTCAGGCTGAAGCTTAGTCGTAGGCCTGGTTTCCCTGCGTTTCCCCCCTGTTCCTCCCTATTCCCGCTGCCTACAGTCGATTTCATCTCCTTCCCAGCCACTGAAGTTCCCTTTCCTAGGCGTGGCTCTCCCTTAGGTGTATAGGCGCTGGTGAGGGATTTCTTGAGAGCTCCATGAGAGATGGAAGTGGACAGAACTTTGGGCTTTTTAGATTCGAAAAGAGCCTTTGAGATGGACATTATAGAGGTTAGGGAGGATTTGACCTCAAATCTGTGCTTTTGAGCCGAAATTCGCCTATATCAATTGTCTAAATTCGCTCAAAAACTAGCTAAATCGACTTCTCTAAGTACCAGCGACTCCGTCCTACAGGTAAAATGACGAGTGCAATCAAGCTAAACATCATCAGAGACGTGGAAGACCGTGTAAAGGACGAAAGCAAAACCGCCCTAGTAGTCAAAAGCCAGTTCCAAAGGGAACTAGCCTCAGTCAGCCAGGCTATGCGAGACGTCCGGTACAGCGAATTACTACTGGATGAGGCTGTAGAGGTCCGGAAAGAGGTCGAAAGTAAGCTGAGAGGTGGGATTCAGCCGCTGCAGGCGGAGGTGAAGCGGATATATGAGTACCGCATTCAGTCAGAGCGCAAAAACGCTCTGTACCAAACCGGCGGCTCCATGCTCCCCGTCCACTCCGACATCATCGGCAACCTCCTCACCCTCGTGCCCGGCCTCAAAAGTTCCCTCGAGCCCTACCTCAACCGAGCCCTACCCAGCTATCTCCGCCGAGAAGTCTGGAAAGCACTGCTTAGAAACGACGTAGCGGAGGCGGATTACAGCTGGGCGCTAATGCACGATCGAATGCGCACTGTATCGAAGAACGAAGTGGAAATCACTCAAAAGTCACAAGAACTTCTTACGGAGTTCTGTCCTGCGCAGGCGCATAACTACGAAATTCTGATGTGGGTGAAGTCCGTGCTGAGCTACTTGGAGACGAAGTTGGATAGGAAGCTGCCGGAGCCGCTGTACTACCTGATGCTGCCGTTGGTGTATGTCATGGGGGATAGTGTGAGGCATGTGCCGGCGCTTATTGGCTATTCGCTTTCTCTATATGACATCAACAAGTCCACCTTCATCCCCGAAGGCGACCTGCCTCTCTGTGACCTGTTTCTCTCCATCCAGCGTGAACACGACCCTTCAATTGTCGACATCCTCAGTACTCTCATCGATCTTCGCACAGATGACAGAACTTTGACCGAGTTCATAGCAGTGTTTTTAGCTCGATTGAGCAGCGGCTTCTTCGGAATGGACTGTGCAGCACTGATATACGACCAGCTGATAATCAAAAACTCGCTTCATTTCCTGCTGGATGTGTTGGCTTTGACGATGAGCTGGATGCGGGATTGGCTGAGGAAGGCGATTGACTGGGACCACTTTGTGGAGACGTTTAGGAGGAGATGTAGGAGAATGCGGGTTAGAAATCTGGAGTCGCTATTAGCCTCTATTCGTCGTCGAGAGGATGTGAGTAAGAAAGTCGCCCTTCCAAACGACCTTTATGGCGAGGACTATTTGCAATACGTGAACCAGAAGCCTCAGGACAAGCTCTCTGGACTGTCTCCGGAAGACCACCTGCTGGACCGGAAGCTCAGCAGAGGCACTGTTAGTTCCAACTTGATGGGCCTTCAAACTGAAAAGAAGCGAAGAGTAGGTCCCGAGTCCCTGCTGACCATGAACGTGCCCAAGGCCACTCAGCAGCTCCTAGACAAGTACATGGACACCAAAGGCTCGAGTCTGATGGGAGACAGCAAAGGCATGCAGCAGGCCTTCGCTAGCACTAGCCACCGTCGCAAGGCTTCTGATGACCCTTTCGGGATCACTCCCTGGTCGAAGGGACTTCCGGCCTCGTCGGAGCGGTATCAGGTGATGGGGGGTGCGGTGCCCTTCCTGGACTTGTCTGCGCTGGATAGTGACCTGCTGGAAGACTTGGACTTGAGTAGGTAATATGGAGCTGAGGACTTTACTCAAATGGCAGCAAACACAGGACGTAGAAGTCTTTTACTCCACCGACCGCAAATTAACCTTCAAGAAGTACGGCTTCCTCTACTCCCAAAGTCTAGTCGACCTTTCCTCTACTCCCTACCTCACCCTCGAAGCCTATGGGTAAGCCGCACCCAGCACCCGCGTCCTAAGTCTCCAAGTCGCTCCGTTTTCTAACCTCGTGGCTATCCAGCGCAAAGCTGAAGAAATCGTGAGGACCAGGCAGGACATCGTGCAGACAGACACAGGGAAAAACACGTTCATTCGTCTGCCGAAGGGCAGAGAACTAGTGGCCTATCACTGGGTTTCGAATCCGAGAAATGCCCATTTTATGCTGTTGGACGACCAGAGTATAGGCTTTTACGCCTTCCAGGAGCGAGGGTTTCGCCTGGTGCACTTGAGGACTTGTGTGGTCAGTGTGGGACATTATTGGTATGAGCCGGAAAGCGGGACTGTGCTGGTGGCTTCGCAGCCGCCCAGACTTGGACTTATGAGTTGCTACTTTGTGCACGCGGAGAAGAACTTTGAAGGGGAAAAGTTCTGCATTGATGTGTCTCCGAGTGTGACTAACCGTTGGACCACTTCCCAGCGTCTGGTTCGCAGCCTGGCTTTGAAATCTCCGCCTACCTCCGAAGCCGACCCCCACCGCATCTTCCTAACTCGCCTGTACAATAACACATACCTCATCCACCTCCACTGCCTCCACGGTCTGGCCTCCATCTCCGTCGTCACTCCCGAGACCGTGCACCCTTTGCAGGACGTCATGACTGTCAGTCCCGGGGTGTACGATATTCGCGCAGTGGACAACTTGCTGCTTTTTCACAATTACCAGGACCAGACTTCGTTTTTGTATGATATTATGGCGAAGCCGCTTTCACAGGCTTTCTGCACTTTGTGGCATTCTATCCCTCCCAGAGACACTCAAATTTCAGTGCGTTTGTTCATAGATAGAGACCGAGTTCGCTACTTCCCAGTACTGACAGTGCTATACGACGGAGTGGCGATTGCCTCTATTTCCGCCTTCAGAAGCTTCATTGAGGCTGCAGAAAGGGAAAATACCATTGAAAATGAGGTCCGGCTGGACCGCAGTTTGAACAATATCATGGAAGATGTGAGTCTGAATGTGGCTTTGGGCAGGGGGTATCGGCTGGTGCTGGAGCCGGAGCAGCTGGCGAAGGGCTGTTTTAGCCTGATTGAGCGGGTTTTGTTCCTATTGCGCAGGACGGATGGGAAGTATGTGGGGTTGAAGTACTTTTTGCAAGGAATTTGCCTGAAACCGGATATACGCCTAGTGGCTGAAGTCATGGACGTCCTAGTGAGAGACTACCACAGCAGAGCAGCTTTCCTCCCAGGAGACGAGGGCGAAAGGCGGAAAAGCTCCGATATGGGTCTGGACCGTATGTTCCGCAGCTATTCAATCGCAAGCCAAACTGATACTAAGCAGAAAAGCGCAATCACTCAGTCCGAAATGCACCAAGAAGTGCTAATTCCTCTATATGAGGAGCGGAGTTTGCCTATTGAGTATCAAATTTCAGTGATTTTAGCGTATTTCCGCGCTCTGGATTCGAATGATTTGCCGCTGCACCCGAATTTGCAGCTGACAATGGCGCAATTTCTGATTCGGAGAGGGGCTTTTGGGCGCTTAGTGGAAATGGTGGCTTTTCACGTGTTGGAGGACTGCTTTGAGTTGGCGGCGCTGCTGTGTGCGCTGGGGCAGCCGGCCTTATTGCAGCAGGGTCTGGATATGATGAGGAGGCTGGAGTGTTGGGAGGAACTGCTAAGGACGCTGCTAGAGAAGCACCTAGCCTCCGAGTTCCTCTCCCTAGTCCAAGCCAAGGCCTCAATCGTAAGCATCGACCTGCTCGAAGCCTTCGTCAAGCAAGTGCCCGACTCAGACCTGCGAGCCGCCCTGGCCCGCATGAGCAAACAGTGGTCCTACGGGCCTTTCTAGGCTAGAATAATGGATAAGATGGTGGAGCCTGACATCGAAATGAGGGACTCTGCCCCTCTCCGCAAGCTCAATGTGAAGTCGATGCAGGGGCAGGTGCGCACTGTGGAGTTGCCGGGGGATAGCTATATCCGGGACTTGAAAGTCAAGGTGGCGCAGGTCTTTAGTGTGCAGCCGGAGAGACAAAGACTCATTTTCCAGGGGAAGCTGTTAAAGGATGACATGCGGCTATCCGAATACGTGAAAGAAGACGGTCTGACGGTGCATATGATGGCCAAGGCTGAGGACCTGCCCAGAGCCCAAGAAGGCTCTCAGTCCGTCCTGCCACCAGCACCACAAGTAGACCCTGCAGCAGGAATGTTTGGACCGGGGGTAGTGCAGCAGGTCATATTTCCTGAAGGGATGCAGGCATTTCAAATGCAGTTCGGTCCTTCCTTCCAATACATCCAAGGAATGCAGCCGGGGGTGCAGCCCGGAATGCCCACCGCCATTCCCGTCCAAATCCGCTTCCAGCCTGGCCAGCCAAGCCCTCCCCAAGTTCCCGTCCAAAACCCTGCCCAAGGTCCTCCCCAAGTTCCTCAGGCCGCTGCCCCGCAGCCAGGCCAGCGAGAGGAGAGGAAAGTCAGGGAAATCGTACTGCCTTTCGCACATGTACACAATTTGGGGCAAATAGTGAATGGGATGATGGGGCCCAACACCTCCTTCCCTCATCCTCCAATGCCTCAGTTGCCGGTGAGCCGCAACACTCTTGTGCTGCTGGGAGGCTTTCTTTACAATTACCAATTCCAGCTAATGCGACTGATTCCCTTCCTGAGTCGTTTGGCAGATTTGCTGCAGAGGGAAAGCCTGATCACAGAAGCCCAGCAAAGGGCGGAATTGCAGAGATTCAGTAGAGCGATGGGGACTGCGATGCGGGAAATCAACCTTGCAACTCAGCCAGTCGTGGACCTTTTCCAAATGATGGAAATCGGCCCTGCCCCCGGACAATACCACATCCGCGTGCACGACACTAGTGTAGTTTCCCAAAGCGAATCCGCCCCTCGTCCCAGCCAATCCAATGTCTCCGCCGCCAACCCCGGCCAAGCCCTGCTCAACTCCCTCCTCAACCCCGCCAGTATGCCAGCTGACAGTCCTCTGGCCAGAATGGCGCCTACGCTGCAGCAGGCTATGAGTGGCGGGATGGGGAACATGTCTCTGCGGGATTTGATGATAGCTGCGAATGTGCATGAGAATGAGGAGGATTTGCCTTTGTTGGAGTTTATGTACAACCTCACGATGCCGGAGTTGACGGCTTTGATGAATGGGGATGTGGCGCCTTTGGATAGAATTAGACCCACTGTGGTGCAGAACTTGAGGCAGGCGATGGGAGGCATGGATACGCCCGAAGGCAGAGAGCGCGTTTTCGCCCAATACCAGCAATACCTCCAGTCCCACCTCATCTTCCCAGAGGCTTTCCGCTCTCGCCAGCGCCCCGGCTTCGACTACCTACAAGCCACCACCCAAGTCGTGCACAAAGCAGTGAACCGTCTCGTGGCCCTGGTACTCGAAGACTCCAGCAACGAATTCGGCAGTCGGTTTAAACGAGAGTTCCAGCTAAGAGTAGGGGAGTGGGTGGAAACGGTCATAGCGGGTATGGAGGGTGGAGTGCAGACTATGGAGCAATTGCTGAAAGCGCAGATGGAAGCGTCGATGACGGAGATGGGGGGTGGGGAGGGGATGGCTCCACTGCTGGGTATGAGCAACGCCATAGTACAGCAGCTGCTAGCGTCTTGTCTGCAGGCTAGGAGAGTGGAGAGGGAGGGGATGGACCCTACAGCGGGCTTGATTGAGACTTGGAGTGCTGTGGTGGAGTCGGATGCGAAGCTGCAAGCTGCCCAGCAGCCCCAAGCACCGCTCAGCAGGGCCTATAGGGCTTTAGATGCACTCAAACAGCCAGAGCCTACAGAACGCATACAGCCCAAAAAGCTACTCAGGACGCTGCTTGCGCAGTCCCTGCAGGACGCCAATGTGGCGCTCCAAGGCGCGGAAATGTCCTCTGACCTATTTGATGCGTTTCTAGGCGCTTTAGAGCATGGAGTCGGGACGCGTGTCTCTAATGACCCTGACTTCGACCTTGAGAAGCACCGAAACATTCAGCGGTTACTTAGAAGATAGAAACTAAGAAGGGAAGAGACTAGGAAGAGGTGGACTGAGAAGGTCTGGGCAGGCTAAGGAAGGTTAATCGAGCAAAACGTCGTTCTGAGGGGATAATTTGCTCGGGTAATTATGGCCAAGGAAAGCCAGAAAGGCGAAGAATCAGTGCCAAGGCTGACAAGCCACTGCCTTTCCCACTACCACGGCTACGACCAACTCACCCACTCCTCAATCACCATCGCTCAATTCAACCTTGCGGACTCCGGCCTCCCAGGCTGGATGCTAAAGGAAATTTACCATCTCAAGCGTCTGCAGTCCCCCTACGTCCCTCAACTCCTGGATATCGTCCTATCCCCGCCCAGACTATATTTCATCCAGACTGCTCATCAAGGATCCTTACATGAGCTAATCACTCACAGACCGCAGCTTCTAACTCCGATTTACATTCGTAAATTGGCGTATAGCGTTCTTCAGGCTTTGGCGTATATACATGAATCGGGCGTGGTGCATCTCGGCCTGAACCCACACTGCATCCTAATAGGGGAACAGGATCAAGTGATGGTGGAAGGGTATTCCATGGCGAGAATGAAGGGGGAGGAAGGGGAAGGCTTGGGGGACGGGTATAGTGCCCCGGAGTTGGAGGAGGGACAGGGGGGGGAGATGGCGGATGTGTGGGCGGTGGGCTGTGTGCTCATGGAAATGGCGGCTGGAAGGGTGCTGATGAGTGAGGAAACGAGAGAGAAGCTCTACAAAACCGCCCAATCTCCCTCTCCCACTCCCCTGCTTTCCCTCCAACTCCTCCTCCCCAGCGCCTCCCCTCTCCTCCACTCCCTCATCCTCCGCATGCTCCAATGGACGCCCAGCTCCCGGCTCCGTCTGTCCTCCGCCCTCAACGACCCCTACTTCCAAGAACTCTAAGTAACAAGACTTTTAGTCCGTACTAGGCGAGCTTCCACTGTAGAATCGAAAGGTCGGGACCGCCAGCTGTCACCAGGGTCTGTCCGTCCGCGCTCCAAGCGAGGGAGCGGATCAGGTAGGAGTGGCCTTTGAAGGCGATGGGTGTGGATTTGGAGTTCAGGGTGTAGAGCTCGAGCAGGCCGCTGGGACTGCCCTGGGCGACTAGGTCGGAAGTAGGGGACTTCGCACCTGCGGAAGGTCCGAATTCGCTTGCCGCCACTAGCAGTCTGCTGTCACTGCCCCAGTCCTGCTCCTTGTCAGCCGACACCACTTCCCCGCTCTCCGCCTTCCACCGCTTTTCTGCTAAAAGCACGTCTTGCGACCTGAGGAAAGTCCCGTCCTTGCTCCAGTCCAGGGCTGCAATTCTGCCCTTGTGTCCTTTTAACTCGCGAATTTGCGGGTAGCTTCCTTTGGCGGAGTACAACAGGACAGTCCCGGCCTCAGTCCCCAGCGCCAACACAGTCCCATTTGGTGCGTACTTGAGGACTGATATCGGCGCCCGATTCCCCCTGCCCACAGCCACGATATTATTCAGCTGAAAGCTGTTCATTCTGACCGTAAAGTGTCCATCGTCATACCCAATCGCCACATGTCCACTCACACTGATGTCCAGTCCTCTGGCATGCGAGGGCCTTTGCCCCATCTCCATCAGTCCAGTGACTAAACAGCGCTTCTGAGTAATATCCCAGCATTTCAGCTTATTGTCTCCGCCAGTGGACAGAACCCAGTCCTTCTGTGCCTTGTCGAAGGCCAGGGCTGCCACTTCCCCTTCCGCGTGGATGTCCATAAGCACCACTCTGCCGTTCCGGCCGAACTCCACGATCGCCCCTTCACTAGTCCCGCAGAGGATTCCGCCTGCAGACTGATCCAGACCTAAGGGAATTCCAGGCGTTTCGATAGAGCGGAGCTGCTGAAGGGCGGAATTCAGCACTATTACTTTCGAGTCGGAGGATCCGACTAATGTTTCTTCAGGGCTGAGATGGAGGGCGGTGATAGACACTGAGGCGGGGTGCAGGGGGTACACTGCAATTTGGTCTGTGGAGGCGGAAATATGGGTCAATTTCCCTGTTTTCCCGCCTAAGAGGGCTGTGCCGTCCTGCCGGAATCGCAAAACTGTGACTGAGTCTTGTCCACTTTGGTCCTCTCGGGCGAATTGCCCCTCATTTCGCCTTTTCCATATCGCGAAATGGGCCTCTCCGGCAGTCCACAACTCCTCATCCTTCGAATTCCAGGCCAGGGTGTTGATACTGCCAGGCTTCCCAGACGCACACAGCAGCTCTAGGCCTGATTTCACCTCGTAAATCCGCACTGTTTCGGACTGGTTCAGGTCGATTGAAGCTATTAGCTTCGTGTTTGGGGAGAAAGCGAGCATTTTGGTGCCTTTGCTGTCCCCGGTGACCTCGATGGTTAGGATAGGACTGGTGCCGGGCAGCTCCCAGAGGCAAATTAAGGGTAATTCCCCTGCTTCGCCGGTTGCGATGAGGTCTCTTGCAGGGGAAACCGTAACTGCCGCAAGCGGGCCTGTATGTCCCTTGGCCTTGTGCACCTCCCCGCCCCCAAGAAAGCGCTGAGTGTTGCTGCTCGCACTGTGCAGCACACACACAGAAGCAGCGGGGTACACGATCAAGTCAGAGCTACTCAGGTAAAACAAGTTGTTTCCGGCTCCTCGAGTACCGTAGCCGTACACATAGTCGAGGCGCAAAGTCGGCTCCTGGCCCGGAGAACGGTACATAGTGGCTAAGTCGCTGAGTCGAGCAGGCTGGAAAGTTAGCCTCGACCCTCCACTGCTCTCACCCTTCACAGCCCCGGAGCCGTCTCTATGAGCTGGACTGGTGATGGTGGAGACTGGTCTTTGGTGCTGTTTGATATTGGGCTGGATCACTGCTTGCGTGACCTTGCCAGTAGACCTTCCGCACCCCATTGATTAGAAGAAATGGCCATAGTTGTTAGCCTTTCACTAAGTCTTTGCCGATTAAAACTCTGCGGATTTCGGAGGTACCGCCGCCGATTTCATAGAGCTTCGCGTCTCTCAGTAGTCGCCCAGCTGCATAGTCATTGATATACCCATTTCCGCCCAAACACTGAATAGCATCAAGTGCGACCTTCGTGCCTTGCTCCCCTGCATACAGGAACACACTAGCAGTCTCTCGATTCGTGGCTTTGCCCATATCTGCCAGTTTCGCAGTGGCGTACACATACGCTCTGGTGGACTCCAGAGAAGTGTACATATCTGCTAGCTTCGCTTGGACGAGCTGGAAAGTCCCGATTGGCTTTCCGAACTGCTTTCTTTCCTTTACGTAGGGAACCACTAGGTCAATTGCCTTTTGCATCAGACCCACTGGGCCGGCGGATAGGAGGAGACGCTCGAATCCGAGGCCTTTCATTAGCACATAAACGCCTTTGTCCAACTGGCCAATTATGTTTTCTTCTGGGACAAAGACATTGTCGAAGACTAATTCGCAGGTCGGACTGCCTCTCATCCCCAATTTATCCAGTTTCGGCGAAGGCTTGAAGCCTTTAAACGTCTTTTCGACCAAAAAGGTAGTGAGGCCTTTTGAGCTAGTTCCAGGGGTCGTCCTCGCATACACCACTATAACATCTGCGTCCGGACCATTGGTAATCCACATTTTCGTCCCATTCAGAACATACCCTCCTTCGGTCCTCTCCGCCTTCATCGCCATTCCAACAGCGTCACTACCCGCTCCATGCTCACTTATAGCCAACGCACCCACATGTTCCCCTGAACACAGTCTCGGCAAGTACTTCTTCTTCAGACTTTCAGACGCATTGAGGACGATTTGGTTGATGCACAGGTTGCTGTGTGCCAAGTAACTGAGCCCCACGGAGCCGGAAGCTCTGCTGATTTCCTCCATGCAGAGGGCGTGTTCGAAGTAGCCCAGGCCTGTGCCGCCATAGTCGTGGGGACAGGTCATGCCGAGAAGGCCCAATTCGCCCATGGACTTGAAGACGTGCCGGATGTCGTAGCTGTCGCTTTTGTCGATTTGGGCGGCGATAGGCTCTATTTGCTGCGTTGCAAACTTGGTCACTGCGTCTTTCAGGTGCTTCTGCTCATCTGTGAGCAGCGCTGAAAATCCAAAACTCCGCCCCACCACCAGCCGCGATCGACTAATGGCTGCCAGCATTATTGCACCATAGCACTATTTGAATCGATGGAAGAGCTGAAGGAAATGGTCATCAAGAACCTCGACTCGCAAGGAGTTCTGGACGCTATCCGCGCCCAGCTGCGTGCAAATGTATTCCAAGCGATTCTCGCTCAGGAGGGAAAGCCTGGAGTTTCTGTGCCGGCCAATGATGCGGGTCGGATAATGGAGACGGAAAGGGGGCAGGCGTGTGCGGAGATGCTGAGGGAGTTTCTGGGGAGAAGTGGGTTGAATCAGACTTTGGGAGTGTATGCGGCGGAAACGAGGCTGCCGGCGGAGCAGATGGATAGACGAGCCTTGGAGTCCAAGCTCAAGCTAAAAGGCCGGCCCGACCAGCCCCTCCTCCTGACTCTCCTAGACCGTCTGAAGGACAAGCAGCGGCAGGCCGAAGACGCCTCCAAGTCCCTCTCCCAGCCCGCAGCCGCCAAGCCAGTCCAGCCCCTCGCCAAGCCCATCCCTGAGCGCAGCTTCCCTGAAGCCCAGCGAGGAGCCTTCGACCCGCCCAAGCCAGACGACTCCAAATCAACATCTGCCTCCATGGCTCTAAAGCCGGAATTAAAGCCACTAGCGCGGGCCCCTGCCCTGGCGCCTTTGGACCGCAAGCTGGAAACTGAGGAAAAGAAGTTCGAGTTCGAGTCGAAGAAGCCTGGCGGAGCATTGAATTTGGAGCGGAAATTCGCTGCTGCTGGACTCGGCCGGCAAGCTGTATTTGAAGACGACGACTCGGGGGATGTTCTGCCGGACTTCAGCTCTAAGCCTGCCCCGAAGGAACAGGGAATGTATGGGAAGAAAGAGGAAAGCAGTGGGAAGCAGGTGCAGGGACTGGGTAGGAAGGAAGAGCCTGCGAAGCCTGTTGCTCAGACTGCCTTTGCGCCTCAGGGAAAGAAGGAAGAGCCGCCTAGGCCTGCCCAGCCCGCTGCAGCGCCTGTTGCAAAGAAGGAAGAGCCTGCGAAACTCGCTCCTTTGCCCCGCAAAGAAGACCCTCCGAAGCCTGCACCCAAGAAGGAAGAGCCTCCGGCCAAGCCGATGTCCAAGAAAGAAGACCCCAAACCCTTCTTTTCCAGCAAATCCGGTCCGAAGGTGTTCGAAATTCACAGTTCCGGTGAAGAGGAGGTCGAGGAAGACATCGAACTGCCTGAAGACCTGGACATTGAAGTGCAGCCCGCCAAAGGTCCACTGCTGGAAAGCATGGGCACTTCCTCTCTGGGGGTAGATGCAAGTGTGGACTCGCTGGCGCTTGAGGAGTATGACCACGTGGAGAAGGTAGCGAAGGCAGGTAAGTAGGCGTAAGCATATGAGGGAGATGGAGGAAAGGCTGGGCGTAAGCTCTAGGAGGGAGCCGCTGTATCGACAGATTCAGCTGTATATTCGGACTGCGAAGTGTAGGGAGCCGCAATTCTCCCCGACTCCTAGTTTCCCTAAGTCTCCTGTCCATCCCGCGGCTGAGTTCTACCTCTCTCCCCCTCCCTTCCCCTCCTGCACCATCACTCAGCACTTTGTTCCCATCAAACGGCCTGCACGGAAGCTGGGCAGCCACGATAGCAGCTTATCTCCTCTGAGAGTGCAGCCTGCTAGCTTCGCACTGCAGCGGCGGAGTTGCAGTTGGCTAGCCGCAAGACGTCGTTCCGCCATTCGTGTGCGACTAAAGCTGCCAAGACTGCTCAATCGCCCTTAAGACCTGACGGCTAAGCCTGTGCGTAGGACTTCTAGGCTGGAAAGTGACCATTTAGCAGAAAGATGCATTTCACGCCTCCCCACCACCCTGCCTAAGCTCGTGTTAGGGCTACTTAAGGAACAGCCCTGCCGTGCGGTAGAGCTTTTCCTTCTTGGTGAGGTTAATAGCTGCGGGAATCAGCTTAAGCACAAAGGCCCCAGGAAGAATGGTGGCGCCGATACCAATGCAGGCTAGGTGCTGGTAGAAGGTGAGTGGGGAACAGTGAAGTGGCTCGCTGCATACCTCTTACCCTCCAAATTGCACCAGTAGAATTTGAATCACCACTGTTGCAATCATAATAGCCACATACAGTCCATTCGACAGGATGCCTCTGAACACGTTGAACTCACTATTGAGCAACTTAGTGGCATTGATCTCATTAAACACCTGCAGAAACACAAACACATTAAAGAAAATCGTGAAATGTCTGCCATTGTCTTCCGTCCATTTCTCATGTCCCCAACTAACGTCGATTCCGAACATAGAGGATCCGAGGAAAAGCACTACCAGCAGCCAGGCCATTTGGAACAGGCCAGTACCGCAGATTAACACTGCCATGTCAGGAGTGACGATGTATTCGTCCCGCTTGTAGGGAGTTTTGTTGAGGACGGCTAGGTCTGGCTTGGCGGTAGCGAGGGCCAGGGCGGCCAGTGTGTCCATGATGAGGTTTACCCATAGCATTTGGATGGCAGTCAGGGGCGATTGCTCGATCACCACAGCGCCTAGAAAGACCATGAATAGGGCGACGACGTTGACTGTGAGTTGGAATTGAAGGAACTTGCGGATGCAGTCGTAGATGTTCCGGCCCCACTTGATGGCTGTAATAATGCTAGCGAAATTGTCGTCAATTAGGATAATGTCCGAAGCGTCCTTAGCTAAGCCAGTCCCTGTAATATTCATAGCCAAGCCCACATCCGATTTCTTCAGCGCAGGAGCGTCGTTCGACCCATCCCCCGTCACAGCCACGACATTCTCTAGTTGCTTCAGCCCGGTTACTAGCAGAAACTTGTCCTCGGGGGAGGACCGGGCCAAAACTCTGAGTCTGTCAGCGATTTCAGTGAACATTTCCAAATTCCCTACTCTGTGAGTCACTTCTTTCTTTTCATCTTCCTTTTTAGAGCCTTCTTTGTCCGATTTTTTAGACTTTTTTCCGGATTTACTGGAGCCGGAGGACGAAGAGTCCTTCTCAGTGACCACCAGTCCGCCTACCAAAGCCCTGAAGTCCGCCCCTGTGAGCACCACATAGTCATTCTTATCGATGATATAGTCCGCAGGGATAATTCCGCACTCCTTCGCTATGGCCACTGCAGTTTCCAAGTTATCCCCTGTGACCATACGAACAGTGACTCCGGCCTTGTGGGCGACTCTCACAGCCTCTGGTACTTCTTTCCTTATAGGGTCTTGGATGCCCACCATGCCTAGGAAGACCAAGTCCTTCTCTATATCTTCCTGAGCAGGTCCTTCCTCCCCGTGGAAAGCTGCGCCTTCCGACTTCGTCATCGGCCTGTAAGCCAGGGAAATGGCCCGCAGTGCGCGATTCGCGAAGTTCTTGAGCGTGGCTTGGATAGTGGTGACGTGCTCAGCGGTGAGGTCCACGACTTCCCCATCCGCCAGCATTATGCTTGTGCACAGGCCGAGGACTATTTCAGCTGCGCCTTTGGTCAGGACTTTCATCCCTTCGTCAGTTCGGATGACTGTGGTCATGCGTTTGGTGGAGGAGGAGAAGGGGAATTGGGAGACTTCTTTATCGGGGGAGCGGATGTCGGAGTATTTCACGCCCCAGCCGTCACACAGGATCAGCATTGCGCACTCCGTCATGTTGCCGGAAGCCACTTTCTTGCCTGTGGCGTCTACAGCGAAGAAAGCAGTACTATTGCAGCAGATGCTTTCGACCAGTGCGTTGCGCGTTACGTCAGGGAGGTCTTTGGCCTGGGGCCGCACGAGCACCTGCCCTCCGATGTACACATCTGTCACTGTCATCTTGTTTTCAGTCAATGTGCCAGTCTTATCTGAACAGATGTTATTCGCCCCGCCCATCGTCTCACACGCATGCAAATGCCTCACAAAGTTGTTTTCCTCCTTCATCTTCCCCACCGAATAGGCCAGACTGATGGTCACAGCCAGCGGCAGTCCCTCCGGCACAGCCACGACAATGATAGTGACCATAATGATGAACGCGTTAATGAGCGCGTCAGTGTTATGACTGGTCCATTCCCAGTTCTTATAAGCGTCGTAGACGTTGTAAACCATCAAAGCAAGGAAGGTAAACAGCCCAGCGCCAGTACCAGCTTTCCCAATGTCGTCCGCTACTACCTCCAATTTCTCCTGCAGTGGAGTCTGCTCCTCCTCGGTGTCTTCCAAAATAGCCCTGCTTTTGCCTAGGGAGGAGTGGGAGCCTACGGCCGTGGCGAGCATCAGGCCGTTGCCTTCTGCGATTTTGGACCCGGAGATGAGGAAAGGCGCCTTTTCCACTGACTTCTTCACGAGTTCGCTTTCGCCGGTGATGGAACTTTCGTCGGCGGCCATTTTGTTGGACTTGATGAGGACTCCGTCTACCGCCAAAATATCCCCACAGCGCACTGTCACCAGGTCGCCTACGACCAGGTCATAGATAGAAATGTCGCTTTCCTTCCCGCCGCGGATCACTGTCACGTTGACATCGTCTGCCTGCGCGTTCAGCTTGATGAACTGCTTCTGCTTGATGTACTCATTGCCCGATGTTACGGTCACAATGATGACGACGGCCACTAGAATAGCAGTGCCCTCCATCCACCCCGCCGTCGGGTCCTCAATACTGCCGACCACCAGCGACACCAGTGCCGCAATGATCAAGATTTGGAGGATTCTGTCCCCCAATGCGTCCAGAATGATGCTGAAAATGGACTGCGGCTTGTGCACAGGTCTCAAGTTCGCCCCATACTCCGCTGCATGCTTCGCCTGCGCACCCGCCCCTATCCCTTCCCTAAGACTCGAACAGAGGGCCTGGGCCAGACCTTGAATTCCGCCTATTCCGGCCAACTGGATGAGAGAACTGCCATCACGGATGTTATCCGGAAGGTGCAGTTTCCTAGGTGGAGCTTACTCCAGGTCTGCACCTGAGACTTTGAACTCCGAGGACGAGCCTAGGAACGGCTTCGAAGCTTCTGCCATTGCTAGCCACTAGTAGGTTTGGCACGCACAGGGACTGCTGACTAGGAGGAGTGGGCAGTGTGGATGCACTGCAAGGACTGGAGAGACTTGATTTGGATTAGGTAGTAGGAGATGTAGAGGGATTCTGAGGTGGCCAATGACAGTGGACAGTTACTTTTGGAGGTAGCCCTGGGATATGGGTATTGATAGGTGTGAATCTAGCTTCCTTTCCGAAAAATAGCATTAAGCTGCAAACTGATACGACTGGCTCCAGCGACTAGTCCATTCTACTACACTAGCTGCATACGCTACAATCCATCAGACAGTTAGATAGCATTGTTCCACTCCTTTCTCTGGCGCCAAAGAGAGAATTTCCCACTTAATCGACTAAGAAATGAAGGTCTAGACTAGAGCGGCAGCGCGTAGGCAGGGAAGCACCAGTGAAAGGAAGTCAGTTCGCTTGGTTTCAAAGGTAAACACATCAGCAGAGGCCTCAGTAACTGGCAGCCAGCGGATTTCACTGATTTCCCCCTTGTCTTGGATGTCTCCGCGAAGCTCGACCTGGGCTAGGTAGTATATGCAGGTCTTGTCTGTCACTCGTCCATCTCTCCTGGTGTACAGGTACTGTTCCCTATACACCACTGTAGCCGCGTCTACATGGCTTGTCCAACTGCCTGCACTCCACACAGCCACAGGCACACAGCCCGACTCTTCCCACATCTCCCGCACTGCCGCATCCACTGAACCTTCATACTTCTTCTTGTGTCCTTTGGGAAAGAAGTAGTGTCGATTTCGCCTGTTCCGCACGACTAGGAACTCCAGCCCTTCTGCTGTCCTGCGCACTGGCACGAATCCGTAGCTGAGGTCATGCACTTCTGCCATTCTTATAGGCTATTAGGACTAGACTAGCTCCGTGCTGCCGCTAATAGGGATCTCCTGTAGGCCGGAGGAACATCGAGAACAGGACAGAATCGAGTGAATTGCGGATTTGGGAGGAATAGGCAGCCATTTCGCCTTGTTTTCCAGCCATTGGACAATACGCCAGTCGCTAGAGGCTTCCAACCAGCTGTAATTTGGCAGAAATATGCCTAGAAGCCTGTGCTCGAAAAGAATTCCGATTAAAATGCCTGTCAAATGGCCTAAGAAGGATACGTTTGGGGCGATTAGTTGTGAAAATAACAACATTATCCAGGGTACCAGGCGTGATCTGAGTCCTGAAATACAGAAAAACCGCCTTTGGGCAGGTCCGAAAGCACACAAAAGCGTCAAATAGGTGAAAAGCACTCCAGAAAAACCCACTACACACACCATGTCCCGAGCCACTCCCGGCATTTGCCTATACGCCCAGTCCAGCAGGACATACAAGGCTCCATCCAGTATCACTGTGACCATTGTGAGCGCTGCAAAGGCAGCAGTGCCGAGTTGTTTCTCCAGACTATACCCCAGTGTAAACAGCGCCAACGCATTCATTCCCAAGTGCTGCACTGACCCGTGCATAAAGGCCGCAGTCACTACTCTGTACACCTCTCTGTCCCCACCATACACCCACTCTGGACATAGGATGAAAGCAGTGTTCCAGCGGTAGTCCTGTAGTAGGGAGAGGAGGAAGTAGGGCAGGCAGATGAGAGCTAGGCAGGTCCAGGTGCACAGGCCGATGTCTTGCAGGTAGCGGCCGAGGGAGGGAGTGCGGCTGGCAGTGCTCATTGTTCTATTAGGCATTAGGGCCTAGAGACTACAGGCTTGGAGTATGAAAGCGGAGTGTGGAGAGTGCGCAAGAGAGAACGGGGCTAGGGGACTCTGCGAGCGCTGCAAGCAGTCTCTTGCCTTTCACTTCAGAGACTTCCAAGCTTCTCAGGGACTCTCCTGGGGCCAACTCTCCATCAAAGGCAGACAGTGGCTTCATGACAGCCGCACTTCCAGTCTGCAATCCAGCACAGGCCTAAGCTACAGCGACTACACAGGCAAGTCGCCAGAGGCAATAGACGATGACATGATCCGCAAGGACGTGCTATCAGGCAGGACCGACCCAAGCACTCTCCCTGTGGAGTTCCGGGAGTTGATAACCGTGCCGACTGCCGAGTACCGGACCACAGTAGTGGAAGTGCTGAGAGCCTACTGTGTGCGCAACCCTCAGTCCGGCTACTGCCAAGGACTTAACTATGTCACTGTGTGGCTGCTTCTGTTCATGGACGCTAGTAACGCCTTCTGGACGCTTTGCAACCTTACAGAGCGGATTCTCACCCCAGGCTTCTATCAAGGCCACAGGACCGGCAACTCTCTCAACGGCTTTTATATCGAATCCACAGCGGTAGCGGCGCTACTGGACTTCTACATCCCTGCAATAAAGGACCACTCTTTGCCTGTGACTGACTTTGCGGACTGCTTTTCACTGCCGCTGCTAATTCAACTCTTCATCACTTCCCTCGACTTCCAAGCCACGGTTTTCCTATGGGATTGTCTCTTTTCAGAAGGATCGATTGCGCTGATCAGGGGAGTGATGGCGCTGGCGTATATCAGTGAGCAGGATATACTGAGTGGCAAGCATCCCTCCACTATCTATAAAGAACTACTGCAGAGGCCGACAGGCCTGCAACTGCCGCAGGTGTACCCACTTATAAGGAGGCAAGTCACTGACCAAAGAGTCGAGAGACTGCGAACACAGGCGAGGGACTACCGGGCTTACCAGTGGAGGTCTGAAAAAGACGTCATTTTGAGACGCATCCAGGCCGCCTGCAAGTTGGAAATGGACGAAATCCTGTCTCTGCAGGAGGAATTCAACGCCTTACTCGCCAGCAAGCGAGCCAACGAGGACCAAATCCGCTTCCTCAGCACCGTCCGCAAGGACTCCATAGCCCTACCCCTCACAATGCAGGCAGAAATCAGCAGTTTGGAAGGGAAAATCGACATCGGCCTCACTCGCCATGAGCTAAAAACCCTTTTAACCCGCTACAAAGGCTGCCTAATCCTCAATTCCGACCGTATTTTCGACCTTTTTGATGAAGACCGGAGCGGATATATTGATTTCAGGGAACTTTGCATATGCTTTTCGCTGCTTTCCAAAGGGTCGTTTGAGGAGAAGTTGCGCCTATGCTTCGATTTGTATGACTTGGAAGGGGCGGGGTGCTTGCGGAAGCAGGAACTGCAAGGGGTGATTCAGGCGGTTTCGCTGCCGATGTATGAGGAACTGGAAAAGGGGTATAGTCCGATCACCAAGCAGGCCATAGACACACTATACAGACAGCTCTCTGCACTGACTGCGGGCGGAGTGGTCACTTGGGCTGAGTTCCTCGCAGCAGTTCAGCAGGATTCCACCCTGGAAAGTTGCTTTTCAGCCTACATTTCTATCGAGGAAGCCGCCCAAAGGCCGAGGAAGGCGGAAGTCCGCCCGCCTGTGAACCTGCCCAAAGCCACGACTAGTTGCGTCCAATGTCTTTTAGCCTAATTGCCATGTCTGGGCTATATATGCAAAAGCCGTTAGGAAGGACTAAGGCCGGGCCCCCGCCCTCTGAAGCTGAGTACTTGGCGGTGAGTGTTAGCCAGAACCGACCCAGAGGAATAGCACAAGGACAGTTTTCCAAGGCCAGTCGAGGGACGTTCCAGATTTCCACCAGTTCGCCAGCATTCGTTAAGCCGGGGAAGCGGCAATATGACCGAGACTTGCTGTCTGCTCACAGTCCCTTAGTGGGGGGCAAGCGAACCAGCAGCAAGGGCCTGAGCGGGAACCCTATCGTGCAGGAAGAATCCAGGTTCACCCCACGGCCAATCAAGTTGAAAGCGACTCAGGACTGGAGACCCTCTCCACTCACTGAATACACTAATGACAAGCGGCTGCTGCATCCCTATGAACGAGGAGTTGTCAACCCAGAAGCCTACACAAAGCGCAACTCCAGCAAAGGCTTCCAAGGCCAGGACCAGGATGTGAAAGCCTGCAGGAAAAGGTCCATATCCCCCCTCAAGCCGGAGACTGGGGAGTTGCTGCAGTACAGGTATGCGTTGCCGTATCGAAGAGAGCAGGTCACTGAGAAGCCGACAAGTCGATCTTTCCTATAGATATTTACAAATGAGGTCGAACACGCCTTTAGGTCCGCTGCCAGTCTCAGGCCCTCGCGCCTTCTTCAACACTCCCCTGCCGCTCACCAGGACCAACCGGCGTCTCTTCAACTCCGCAGAGTCCACCCTCGACTCCCCCCACGTCGACTCCTCCCCGAACTCCGGCTTCTCCCTGAACGAAGAGTGCCGCAACTACCTACTCTGCACCTACTGCTGCCAAATGCTCACTCCGCCTGTCTACGCCTGCACCTTCCACCCCAGCACCAACATCTGCGAGTCCTGTCGAAGGCGGGAAGCCAACTGCGGACAGTGTCGGATTCCTGTAGTGCGCAATGGTCAATTCGAACTAATGCTGGAAATGTTCTCTGTGAGGTGTGAGGACTGCGGAGTGGCAGTGCGTCTGCCGCAGTATGGGGAGCACCAGAAGAACTGCTATATCGGCAGACAACTCTACTGTCCTGTGGAACTGCTGGATACCCGCTGCGGCTACAACACTGCATCTGCCAGTGACCTGTTCACCCACTTCTGTTCATTCCACAATGTGCCGGAACTAACAGCCACTGAGGACTTGTGTCCTTTACCCTTCCTGCAGATACAAAGAAGCCTGGGAGACTTGAACAAGCCTTTGAAGTCGGCGCATACCTTGCCCTTCAACTGTTCCATTCACTATGCATTTGTGGTCACTTTCACGGGCAGAGCTAGTGTGCTGGCGGAGTTCTTCTATAGACTGACCACGAAGAGCTTCTTTGTGGTGGTGAGGAGTCCGGGGCCGGTGCAGTTCCAGCTGCATTGGCTGGTGTCCAAACACTCCATCTACGGTCTGAACAATGAACTGAGTGCAGACAAGGTAGACATCTGTGAAGGCCGCGCCTGCAAGTTCTCAGCCGAGGTGCCGCTCCACCTGCACCAGGTGGACAACCTCCGCAGCATCGCCTGTGCTGAAATCGAGGTGTTGGAGCTCATGGAGAAGTTCAGCTTTCTGCACGGGGATGGTCGCTTCCTGCAGTTCGCTTTGCGCCTACTCTAATCTAATGGTTGTATGAATATTGGCCGTTGAGAATAGACAAGTGGTTGGAATTGATATAATCCCTGGGAAAGTTAGCCTTCTTATACACATACTACTGCAGAACTAATCATATAGGCGACTAAAGAAGGAGTGACGCAAGAGCTGGGAAGCCTTGGGCCTGCGTGCAGGGTCGACCTCCAGCATGTCAAACAGCAAGTAGCGGAACTCCCTGTGTCTCGACACCACGAAGTCCTGCCTACTCCCTACCTCCAACAGCGGCAGCTTCCGCACTGCTCGAATCTGCTTATCCGTGGCGTTCCTCGGGAAGTCCAACCTGCCATGGTGGTCGAAGAAGTGGCCTCTGCTTTCCCTGCCCATCCAGGTGGGGATATGCCCACACATGCGGTCGATCATAGCGATGTGTTCGTAGTCGTCATGCGTGGGGAAGAGCAGGTCGCCTGTGTACAACTCTGCCAAGACGCAGGCGAGGGACCAGATGTCGGACTTCTCGTTCCAGGAAAGACCTGTCTGAGACATACCCAGGATCACCTCGGGGGCGCGGTACTGGCGGGTGTTGATGAGGCTGCTGCGGTCCTCGTCGTAGTGCACAGCACCCCCAAAGTCGATGAGTTTGATATCAGTGCTAAGAGGACTGTCTGGAGACGAGCTGACGGGCGCTCTGGCCAGCACAACATTTTCCAGCTTGAGGTCGGTGTGCACGACTCGCTGCAGGTGCAAGAAATCCACCGCCTCTAGGAGCTGCCTTGCGAAGCTTTGCACCTGGGACATGGGATAGCCTAGCTGCGTGCCACCTTTATAGTGGTTGCTCTTGATAACGTCGTAGAGCGTCGGCCCCAGTGCTTCGTAGAGCAGACAGTAATGCTCCCCATAGGCGAAGTGCTCTACTAGTCTCACGACGTGGGAAGTATTGAAGGCCTTGGCTCTGGCCAGGTGCTCCAACACTTCTGCTTCGTACTTGGCTGCTAGCACGTAGCGAGCCACTGCTCTGATAACCTTTAAAGCGTAGACCTGGTCGCTTTGCAGCGTGTCCTCCACCTGCAACACTCGACCAAAAGTCCCATCGCCCAGAAGCTTCCGCACACGGTAGCGGTCCTTTATTAGCTGCCCGGGGTACCATACGAAGTGGGCAGGGGCCAAACTCGAGCTCGACGAAGAACACCGCGACCGACTCGAAGTCATGGAGCTGCTATTATGGCTAGTCCCAAGCCAGGGCGCTCGGAGGCACTCAGAGAGCAAGTGTAAGAACGAAGCAGTATCCATTCGCAGGACCGGCTGGATCGAGTCAAGCGCGGCACTCCACTCTCTGCAGCATGTCGAAACCGAGGCGAAATCCCCTCTTTTCGAAAGTTGCCCAAACTGGTCAACTTCGGCCCTGTCACTGAAAGAGCGAAATCCGCTCTCGCCCTTCGCCAGCGCGAAACTACCGAAATAACCTTCGAAATCGACCCCTCCGCAGGCCTCACTGCTCGCGGATACGACACCGCCCAGGTACTTTTCCCTCAGGAACGCTTCAAAAACGTCATCGAAATGATCAGTTTGGCTCAAAAATGCGCACTCAACTCCCAGGCGAGTTCCGGACTTAAGGGGAATTCCAGTGAAAAGAAGAAAAAAAGACGGAAGAGAAATCCTGAACTTCACCAAGAGGAAAAGACCAGGGAAAAAGACCATTGGATCGTCTTAATGGAGGCTGCTGATAGCGAAATTAAAGCCAAAATTGCTACTTTGGTCCAAAGTCGCCAACAAGAAGATCAGCTGAAGGCGAAGTTTGCTTACCAGGCGGAACTGTTTCGGAGGTCGCCAATACGCAATCACAGACACTTGGATAAGTATAGGGAAATACTGGGTTTGCCGAAACTGGAAGGAGGGAGAAGTCCGGAAAAGACAGTCACTAGGAAGCGAGAAAAGTTCGCAATCAGGTCAGAACGGCCCTCAATAAGTGAAGCGAAAGCAGCTAAGTAGACCTTTGATACGCCCTAATTCTACTTCCATAGGCCCAATCCTGTACTTATATTCATACCAACTTCACTATCTACGAAGAAAGAGCATTAGTAGGCGGCTTGAGGGTTGATTTTAAGGGAAATTCACTATTATTAGCAACCTACAAAGTTAACTCTGAGTTACGAGAAGGGCTGGACTTCGTAGTCAGCAGAGACTGAATGCGTCTCACAGTGCTAAGGCAGTCCGTAACCGAGGGCACTGCGGCTTTCAGCAGCGCAGAGCGCACTCCTTGTCGAGACGCAGAGCGCCTGGTGGAGAGTACAGGGTGGTAGGCCGGGCTTTGCTTGCGAGTGACGAAGGAGCGGAAGGTGGGCTTGGCAGGGGACAGAGTGGACTTAGTCCACTGGGAGCCGGAGTGGTTGAGGAGCCGGTAGGAGTTGCCTAGGAGGCCGGGGGAGAGTCGGCCTGTCCTGGGTCGTTTTCCTTTGGATAGGACGACTTCGAGGGCGGTTTTGACTTTGGTGGTCAGGGGGTGGTCTTCTCCTAAGCGCTTCAAGGCCGCTTCCACTCCCTTGCTGTATGTGTCTATGCACTCCTTCCTCCTGCCCAGGTGCTCCAACTCCGCAGCCACATTATAGTGCGCGATCACCAAATTAGCCGCATCCGCCTCATTTCCCCCGAATCGGACCATCAAGTCCAGTGCGAACTCTGCATGTTCCAAGGCTTTAGGGTGCACGCCCATGTCGGAGTACACTGCACAGATGTTCAGGTGAGTTGCTGCAATTGCGGTTGGAGCTTCGGTGCTGGCTGTTTCCAGCATCAGTGCCTGGGAGAGGAATTGCAGAGCCGCAGGCAGCTTCATTTTGCGCTTGTAATAGCAGCTAAAGTTGTTATAAGTGAGTGCCAGCAGTTGCAGCCGGTTGGGCAAGTGCTCGGCTTCCTTAGAGGCCAGGCGGCTCTCAGCGGCTTTGAGACAGGCCCAAGCCTTGGGGAAGTCCAGGGCCTGGACGCAGTGCAGGGCGGAGCGGTTCGCTGAGAGCACAAATTGGTCCGTAGCAGGCTGAGAAGCCTTCATATTAGAGGGGAAGACAGCCCTGTATCCCCAAATCTGTCGATTCCGCCTACATTTTCTGTCTGCTCCTAATAGCTCTGTAATAGCTCTGCAGCTTTTCCCCCTCAAACGCATCCCTCACTGTCCTAACCTGCCTACTCTCCATTACTCTCATAAATATGCTCTCCACTACCATACGTCTCCTTGGTACTATTTCCGTCTCAGCCACAGTACAGCTATTTACCAGTCCAGCCACCCCCGCAGCTCTCTCCAGCGCCCTGCAGTCCCTAGCCACAGACTCCTCAGAGGAAAGACTGGACGTCATAGTGATATCGAGGGAGCAGGAACTAGTGGATATGGAGCTGAGTGTGGCTTTGGACTACCTGTATAATGAGACTTTGAGTGTGGTGCTGGAGTCCAGGGTGGAAGAGGGGAGGTATGTTGACATGTGGAGGAGTGCAAAGGGAGAGAGTTTGGAGTATTCAGCTGCTTTTCATGCCTATGTGCAGTCTTTCGCCCTGCCAAGTATCCACCTAATCAGCGACTCCCAGCCTCACAACCTCCTCCAAAGCCACTTCCTCCTCTCCCACTTCCCCAGCACTTTCCCCCAGTCCTCCACTCTCCCCTCCCATATGTCTCTAAGTGACTGTCAGTGGTTCGTAAGCAGGACCATCAAGCCTCGAGGAGTTCTCACAATTGCATTCTTCGTAGACCCGGTCACGGCATTTAATTGCATCACTGCTGTGGAGCGTTTGAAACTCAATCGCCCTGGCTATGTCTACTTCCTTTCGCAGGAAGCCAGTGAGTACCGCTACCAGGACGGAGAAATGACCTCTTTGCATAGAAACGGACTACTAACAGTGGCTGGAAGGGAAGCAGAGGCCAGTACCAAAGCTGAGTACGAGAAAAACAAACTCCAAACCAGACTAAAACCCCTCCAAAACAGCCAGTTTCACTCCTCAAACTCTCCCTTTTCCCTCTATTCCATCCAAAACCGCAGTCCTTTTCTCCTCTCCTCCAACCCCCACTCCCCCCTCGACCTCTCCAATGCACACTTCCCTGGAAACGCTACCAAGCTCATTCGTCTGTCCAAGCCCAGCCTTCTAGCCTCAGTGAACTACCAAATGACCGCAGCAGACGGCACGACTTCCCCTCTGAGTCAAGTGGTAATGCGGGGCTATCAGCTCGCTTTCGAAGAGGTGAACCAGCGACTTGACCTGATTCCTGACTATCGAATGCGCAATTCGTCTGTGAATTACACGGGAATAGTGAACAATCTGAATGTCACAAAGGGGAGAATTCTCTCGGATGTGGGGAATTTAGGGCTGATTCATATGTCTCCGCCCTTTTCCCAAGCAGTAATGGTGACCTTTCAGGCCCTAAAGGAGCTCAATTTGATAGTGCCTGTCACAGGCAGCTCTTTGGGCTCGGAACTGACGGATGCAAGCAAGTACCCGCTCTATGTGAGGACCAGAGCGGGCTTCAATTATGTGGCTGTGATGATGTGCCAAGTCTTCACCTTCCTCCAATGGAAACACATCGCAGTACTGTACCAGCACGACCAAGGCGAAAGCGAAGGCAGTTACCGCATTTTCAGCCAACTTGCAGGGGAATACGGTATAAACATCACAAATGCAGAAAGCGAAAGAGCGACTCCGACCTATTTCACCATCAATACCAGCGGGGAAGTGAATAGGAGCATAGAGGCAATAATGGCTTCTGATACACGCGTAATTGTCCTCATTTCCTCGGTGCATTTCAGCCTTTTGGACCTTATGTACGGCTTAGGCATGCGGGAGGGGTATGAAATCGTGGTAACGCAAGGGATGTCGGGGCTGTATTTCAGCGACAAGGGCTATATTGGTCGAAGAATTGTTAATAAAGGCGGCTTATTGTTTTTCCCGTCTCTTTTCGTCGGCAAAGTCGGCAAAAGTGTGCGGAAAAGGCTGATAGCGAAGGACGGAAATCAGTACTTCCCCAACACTTGTCTCTATTACGACGCTGCAATGCTCTATTTCCACGCCACCGACTACTTACTAGAAAAAGGCCAAGACTACGAAGACCCTTTTACCATCATTGCAGCCATGAGGACCACTCGCTTTCAGGGCTGCAGTGGCAGGGTCAAGATCAGTCATGACAGCAATGACAGGGACCCGGGGGAAGTGCACATTTACAACTTCCAGTATGACCGGAGCACGGATGAGTTCGAAATCAAGCTGGTTGGGTCGTATAACCCTTTCATTACGCAGCCTTATAGCCAGCTGAGCAATGCAATACAGTGGCCGAATGACCAGTCCACATTCAGCGACACTAAGCCCAAATTCAGGGACTGCGCCTACTTGCTAGCAAACGTCAAATACGTGCAAATCGGCGAAATCCTCGGCTCTGTATTGGTCTCAAGTCTCATACTTCTAACTGCACTTACAGTCCTTGCTGTGCGCAAACGAGCTCTGCAGGAACCTTGGGTCCCGGTAATGGCCGTGCACACCACTTCCACCTACGACCTCATCAGCTACACACTGGGAGTGGCGGACTTCTTCACCTTCGCTTCACTGGGTCCGAGTGTCAGTCGCATGAAGGAAATTGTGGGGATGCAGGATAGTGCAATTCTCCTGTTCGACAGACTGTTAAAGGCATATGGAGGTATGTACTGGGTCCGCTTCTATATCAGCTTTGCCTTCTCT
>Ga0247837_1003297_pt1 | contig 28513 bp, 28 predicted proteins | sample LaCtaG_2_FD_187115 | JGI IMG/M metagenome (GOLD analysis project Ga0247837, IMG submission 187115) | Freshwater microbial communities from meromictic Lake La Cruz, Castile-La Mancha, Spain - LaCruzMarch2015_14.5m | ecosystem: Environmental > Aquatic > Freshwater > Lake | place: Spain: Castile-La...
TTTATAGCGAATTTACCTATAAAATCTCATTTACTCGAAGCAAATAGCGATTTCTACCACTAGATATAAGTGGTTCCCGTCATTTCGCCTATTTAAGGCTAATTGCAGTAATGCTAAGGAAGGTCCTGACTACTGCCTGCCGCAGATTCTCATATCGAGCCACTGAGACCTCTGCACCGCCCACTACCCCTGAAGAGATCCGCAAGATCTTCAACGACCTGAGCTACTTCCAGCCAGTGCTGGCGGAGAAGAAAGTGCCTGTGGCCTTCCACCTGCCCACAGTGCTGTCCTTCGTGCCCCTGCTGGCTGGAGCAGCGAGCTGCACTCTGGGTCCGCACTTCGACTGGTGGGTGTCTGTGTTGCCTGAGATCACACATGCGGCGGTCATGTACTCTGCCCTGCATTGCGCACTGTATGCAGGGGTGCACTGGGGCTTGGCGGCTGCAGTCTACGACCCTGCGGTGGAGGGAGTCACAGCCGCTCGCAATAGGATTCAGTTCGTGGGTGCGACCCTGGGTCCCTGTCTCCTGTGGACTTCAGTGTGCTCCATGATGCTGTTCCCCTACTCCCACCCAGTCTACCTCACCCAGCTCTCCGCCATCGCAATGGTGCACTTCGGCACTCTGACGGCCGACACACTGTACGTGAGGGACTACAAGACTGTGCCGCTGTGGTACCGCAGCTACAAGATCTATGTCAGTTTGGGCGCCATAGCTTGCATCTTCGCCATGGCCTACGGCTGCTACCGATTTCCTCAGCAGACCCTGGGAATCGCTGAGAAGAAAAGCAGCAAAAGCTCCAGCGAGTTACTATCAAAATAGCTAATTTCCCCTCTAGTCCAGCACTATAATGGACATACAAGCCACCAAGCCCGCCCAAAGTATCCTTCCCAGGCTACTCGGCTACAGTGCTTTAGTGGCTGTAGTCAGTGCTGTGGCCTGCTTTACGCTGTACTGGCAAGCTGAGGGCAGAGTGCAAAGAAAGGCAGTTTCCGCTGCCATTGCGGACTGGAAGTCGCAGGCGATGGACCAACTGCTGAAGTCGGTGGAGTTTGAGTATGTATTGGAAAGGAACGGGACTCAGACTGCTGCAGTGCTCGGGTGGACGGAAAAGGAGGACGGGGGGTATGGGGCAAGGCTGTGGAATGACACTGAGGAGCCCTTGGAGCCTTATTCTGTCTCTTATCACTCTGCGAGAGCCAATCTGAGTGCAGTTTTCCCGGAATTCAGTGAAAACCCGCTGCTGCGCTTCTATATGAACGCGCAAAAGGCCTGTTTGACCATCAACTGGTCCACATCTCCCAACTCCTCTGCCCTGCTCAAAGGTCTAGAGCCCTGCATTGCAGCTAGTCGCTTCCAAGCAGGCCTTCAAGTCCAGTACTGGAGTCACAGGCGCCTTCCACTGGATTGCAAGAGCGGGAAAGACTGCACTGGCAAGTGTATGCTGGAAGGAGGGAATTGGGTGGGACTAGACAATCGAGGCAGCTGCTACCGCTACATGATAATCGACCGAATTTGCGTGAAGACAGTCCCTGTGAGGATTTCAACAGATGAGGAAATCTGGGCCTACGACGGGGGCTGCTTTTCCAGAGGCCAAATAGCCAGATATACACGAATTTCCTCCCTTCGTAGGTACAACTTTACCTCCTTCCCTCTGGAAATCCGCCTCAGCAGGGACCCAGTAGTGGTCGCTTTCAACGTTTCGACTGACTCCGTTGAGTTAGCGCCCTCAGCTTACTACTATGTGCATTGGGCTGTGCTGGGCTTAGTGCTGGCCCTGGCCTTGAACTGCTTCTCGCTGTGTCTGCACAGGAGCTACCAGCAGAAGGAAGCGAGCTACAGAGAGCAAGTGGACGTCATGGCTTCCTTACCTGAGTAGCGTAGTAATATCAAGGTACTGGTGGGTCTATTTCTACTGGATGAGGCTTGCTGCATGCAGGAACTCGGAGAAATGTGGACCAATGTTGGCGGTCTTGGGACGGAAAGTAGGCAGCAGGATTGATGCTAGAGGCTATCTAGACCTAGCTAGCCGACTACTACGTTGATTGGGATCATGACGTAGGGGAAAAAGTCCTCGCCCTCGTCCTGGTCCGTCCGCACATACAGGTCCACACTTTCCCCTTCTCTCAGGAACTTCCGCACCAACACGTCCTCCAGCTTCCGCTCCCGACCTTCCTCTGGCTCCAGTCCAAAGGCTAGGAAAGTGGGGGGCAGTGAGTACCGCAGCACGGACTCCACGAACAGGCGTATTGCCTTCAAGTGCATGAGACAGATGTAAAGCTCGCTGAAGACTTCCTTGCAGGTCTTTAGCAGTTTGCGAGAAGTGTCCTCATACGCCTTTCTCAGCTCTTCACGAGAAGCAGCCTGCTTCGTCAGGTAGTCCGCATGGTACTCAAACTCCCTCGCTACCCACTTTTCATTGCGACAGGCTGCTTGAATGTCGCTGACAGCGGATTTCCACACTACCATCCGCCACAGCGTGAAGCCGTCCCGGTCTTCCACGCGGAATTGCTTGGTGCTGCGGGGCACTACCCACTGGCTGAGTTGTTCGTAGGCCTGAGGGAACCTTTGAGCGTCTTTTTCCGGGACTACGACTAAAAGGGTCTGGAGATGGTCACTGTTTACAAAATCCTCATGTCTGGCGACTGCAGGTGTAAGGACCTCCCCCAAGTCTCTCACCGTAAGGTTGCCCCCCTCCTTCTTCAGATAAGCATCCAGTGCTGACTTGGCGTCCAAGTACTCCTGTCCCTTCTTCTTCACGTCAGTGTCCAGTTGGCTCAGTTTCTCTTGAATCAGAGCAGCTAGTTCGGGCAGGGACTTCGCGGCTGGGAACTTGGCGTTGTTCCAGGCGAATTGACTCACGTAGGCTCGGGGACGGTAGGAGTCGAAGACGTTCAAGTTGGGACGATTTACTGTTAATTCAGCGTTCGGATCCAGCTCTTTGAGCTGGCGCTCCGCCTTCTTCGTGAGCGCTTCCAGCTGATGGTCCAATTTCCCCAGGTCATCCGCAAGCGAGACCAGCGAATCCAGCGAGCCGATTTTGAAGTGAGTGGGCACCTCAAAGCGGAACTTCGTCATACTGCCAAAGCCCGCACCCCGCAAATCAGTCTGCACGCTCGCCCACAAAGACTCCGCTTGGGCTGGGGGACAGCGCACTGAAATCAGCCAATACACCATTATGGCTGGCTGTGAGGACTGCTAGGCGCCTCAGTGTTTGCCTACTTCACACCTGGAATTACACTCGGAAAACGACTAATACACGTTCTAATTGGAAATATGGGAAAAGAAACGTTTAAACTGAGTTGGGGGAATTTCTCCCCTTTGGTCCGGGCTTTCAGGCTGCAGCTCCCTGAAAACAGCCTTTTGATAACGTATATAAAGATGGTATTAGCGGGTGGGAAGGCCAAAACTATAGTGGCGTCACTGCTCTTTGTGACCTGCTGTGCCTATTTCCTGTACTTTCGCGTCTCCTTTCAGTCTGATTTCGATCATTTTCTGCAAAACTACAGCATTTCCTACCGCAGTTCCGAAGAAAAACGAATTCGCTCCTTCGTCTTCAACCAAAACCGGCAGCTAATCAAAGAGTACAACGAGCAACACCCAGAAATAACACTGAAAATGAACAAATTCGGCGACTTGTCAATCGACGAATTCGAGCGACTGTTCATGGCGCCTATAGACGATACAGAAACCCCTCAATATGAAGTGATTCCATCGTCTTTAGCAGGGACCAAGGCAGTGGACTGGACGGAAAAGGGGTTCATTGAAGGCAGGACTCAGCGTGCGTATACGTCTAGCACGCCTATTGCAGTGGTGCAGTCGCTGGAGTACTACGCAGGCCAGAGACTGAGTGTGCAGCAGCTCGTCGACTGCTACGCCTGGCACAGTACTTTCGCAGAGTACTACGACTATGTTGCTGCTTTCGGAGGGCTGATGAGTGAAGAGGACTACCCCACTATTGGCTACCCGGCCGACTGCGCTGCCGACCCTTCCAAACTCGCCTTTTCCCTCAAAGGCCGTACCGACCTCCCCTACGGTAACCAAGAAGCCCTGCAACAAGCAGTAGCGACCAGCCCTGTAGTGGTCGGCTTCGACAGTAAATCCGTGCTCATGCAGTTCTACAGCGAAGGCATCGTAGAGAGCGACTGCGAGCACTACATCAACACAGCAGGCTTGCTAGTAGGCTTTGGGGAGGAGGACGGAGTGGAGTACTGGAGAGTGCTCACGAGTTTCGGCAGCGATTGGGGGGAAGCAGGCTTTGTACGCATTAGAAGAGGTGGCAGTGCACCTGGAGTCTGCGGAGTTGCAACTTCGATGGTCTACCCTAAACTTTAATTACAGAGTTCCCTGCTAGTCTCCAATAGACCCTGTAGAGACTCGAATAAGTGTTCATGTCGCCTAATAAGGAAGTCAAAACCGCGAATTGAGAATATGCGCATTTTCTCGAATTCGAGTTTTGCACCCTAGTCTACACTCATATAAGTCCCAAATAACGGTATTTTCTTACATCTAAACCCGCCTTTCATCTCTTAGCTATCTGTCCCGCCTCCTTTTCAAGCCTTCGCACTTATATGGACCAATCGATGATTTGATGCATAGCAAGTATTGACTTGCGGACTTATCTACAGACGAATCAAGCAGAAGTGACTTCGAACTGTGGAAGATGTGAGGAGGTTTTGGTTGAAATAAAGCGAAAAAACCGGAGAAAGTGCGCCTACTTAAGCCAAATAAAGTCCTCGAAGCAAAAGTTGTAGCAAGGAGCGAAAATATCCCGACACTGATTTGCACAGTAGTATGAGAGAATGCGAAGGTCTGAGCTACTACACATTAGATTGAATTCATCCGTGGCCTCATGGCTGGCCGCTTGTCAGCTTCCAGTCTTGTCTGTGGCACACGCATTTGAAAGCTTAGGATCGGCACTCCGGCCACGTCCTGGTAGTCGTCTGCATATGTGAAGGACATTTCTCCCTCGTGCTTCTGCATTAGCTGCCTGTAGAAGGAACGGCCTGACATCAGACTCATCTGTTTGCGGTCCTTGCTCACCTTACTGTCAAAGCTGCGGCTTAAGCTGCTGGAGCCATCCGACATTCGCTTGGTGTAGTATAACTGCCTCATGAAGGAACTCATCTCTTTGAGACTCAGCGCTGGGTTGGATACAGACGACCCGAAGGTCGTGCTATTGCGAAAGCGGAAGGCTGCGGTGACCCTGCGGTCACGCGAGCTCTTCTTACACAGGCGAGATAGTAGAGAGCAGAAACGTCCACACGGCCCTCGGGGAGGCTCTGAGGCTGACATTATAGTCGACTATTGGAGTGCCATAAGACTGGAGACCATACTGTTGAAGATGTAGAGTTACGTACCTGAGCTGAAGTCTCGGACTTAGCATAAATGGAAGGTTGGACGATTCCTTTGGTCAGTTCAGCTACACAGTCCACATTGTCCTATACACATTTCCCAATATGACCAGTCCCCGCAGACTGCAACTAGCTGCCGAGTCCTCGCTTATAGTTCAAAAATGGAAGCAGGCGGGAACGCAGAACTCGCACCAGCACTCCTCAGCCTCCCAACGAAGCTAGACCCCTACGACCCTTCGCCTGAAGTCAGAGAGGGCGACTCCAGCCTGCGCAAACACCCATCCATCCTATTAACCGATGGCCGCGCTCTGACCTTCAAGAAACTGGACCGCAAGCGGGTCTCTTTCGGCAAAAACACGGAGTTCCCTATCTCTCAGGTCTCCGCACTCACTCAGGAAGACCCGCAAAGGTCGCAGGTGGAAGTCTCGACGGGCAAAAGCGACTTTGAGAGGTATTTGGAAGGGCCGGTCAGCCACCATAGAGAGGTGGATGCGATGGTGGCGCAGGCGATTGAGGCTGCAAACGAGAAGGTTATGGGTCTTTTCCAGGTCACGGAAAAGCTCAATAACGAATTCGCGAGCAGACTGGGGATAGACTTCAAACAGCCCAGCGAAACCCAACTCAGTGAACTCATCAAGTCCAACTCTGCCCTGCAAAGCCACATTTCCGACCTTGAAGTCCGCTTCAATCGCCTGCAGGCCCGCTTAGAAGCAGACCAGTCAGAACAAGGCCATATTGAGGAAAAGCTGACTGCCACTCAGCAGCAGGCGGAGCGAGCCATAGAGAACAAAGTGGTGGAGCTGCAGAAGAAGAAGGGGAGACTGCAGGCGGAAGTGGAGATGTATAGGAGGATGACGGGAGTGAGTATGCAGCAGTTCTCGGGGAATGTGCTCACTGGGGTGTGTAAGGGCTTGGCTGGAGGCGAGCTCAAGTTTGAGCTACGGTTCAAGCAGGAAGAGGGCTGCACCTACAGTCCCATCAGTCTCCAACTCCACGGCCTGGACGAAATGCTGAAGCACCCTATTTCCCGCCTGGCGGACTGCGAGTTAGTCATGATCTTCCGAAGGATGCTGTCTGCCGTCGTCTATCGACCCTCCTAATGGTTAGGTTTTATATATGAATCCAGGACATACGCCAGAGCTCCGTAGTGCTGGTTCAAACAGATACACTGGCAAAGTGTCGAGGGAGACGGATAGACTGGTAGCGAGGATGAGTCTAGGCCAGGAGTCTGAAGCCAGTCTGATGCGGGATTTGCATACGGACAGGCAAGGAAAGGCAAATACACAACATCGACGATCTTTGGATAGCGCAGGCACTACTGCAACGGCTTTAAAGGACTTCGAAGGCCGACTGGAGATAGTCACAGCCTGGCTGAGGGAGAAAGAGACGGAAGTGTAGGATTCAAGTAGTGAGGAGTTGCAGCGACTTAATGCACTCTTAAGAGCGAAGACCTGTGCAGCTATAGACCAGTGTGCGGCTTTGACTGTGAGGGATATATAGGCGGCTCTAGAGACTTTTAAGGCCAAAGCGCCTTCAATGCAGGCGAAAAAGGAAATTCAGTCCTATGGGGCTTTCGTGACTTCCTCAGTCGAGGGCAACCCCAAAATGGCAAATTTGCTTGCACAGAGGGCAGTTGGCACTGCCCAATTCGCTGATTTGATCACAAGCAAGGACTATCCCTCTGCTTTGACCATTACTTTGAAGCTCCTCAGCGACTTGATAGTGCTGGAAAAAACTCCAGACCAGGCTGGAGTTTCCATCCCCCCTGTAGACACGCTACAATCGCAGACTCCTGCTAAACCCAAGAAAAACGACTACAGACAAATGCTTGCAGATAGTGAAAAGCTCCTTGAGACTATATCCGCCCACAGCGAACGCATAAACTCCCTCAATAAGCAGATTTCCGACACCATGGCTTCCAGCTACAACCTACTTTCGAGAGACAAATCCGCCCTTTCTCAGCCTTCTGAGCCCCGCAAAAGCCACAAGCGGAGAGCGACTGTGACCCACATGTAACGAAGTTAATTATATGGTAGTCATGCGTCTACTAGGGTTTGTGCTGTAGGGAGAGTCACTGTCGCTGGGCGGGAGAACTGGGTGGATGGGGGAAGGCAGCTGTCTGGCCATCATGCTAGGCAGGTGAATTGAGGCATAGAAAGGGTGGGCTTGCACTTCGTAGGCGCCTTTGGAGCCTAGGCGAGAGCTGGGGTCTTTCATGAGGAGTGCGTGGAGGAGGTGTTCGGCGTGGTTGGACAGGGGAGTGCTCACAGGGAAGTAGATGTTCTTCAGCTTGATGAAGTTGTGCATCAGCTGTATGTTCTGGTTTTCGAAGGGAGTGATCCCCACTAACATTTCATAAAGGACAATACCAAAGCTCCACCAGTCTGCAGCCAGTCCCCACACTTCCCCTTTCAAGCACTCCGGAGGCACATACTGCGGCGCACTATCCTCATACCTCAGTCCTCTCGGGTCTGACATATCCCGCACAGAGGCGAAGTCCCACAACAGCGCATGGCCGTCCTCCCGCAGCACTATATTGCTAGGACGCAAGCGGCCGTAGGCTAGATTCATGCTGTGGAGTTGAGTTAGTCCCAGGATCAGTTCGCTGCTGAGGAACTGACTTTGGTCTTCAGTGAACTTCCGTTGGACATTTAGTTGGTCTTTTAGAGTGATGCCTTGGATGTGCTCCATTATGATTGAGGTTTCGGTGGGGGTTTCGAAGGTATAGTTAATTCGAGCCAAAAAAGGACTTCTCATCCTTTCAAGCATCAGTCTTTCAGTCTGACTCAACGAGTCTCTTTCAGTCTCTCTGCGTACTTGCTTCATCACGTACCGATTCCCAGTGCTGGTCTGTCTCACGATCGCTACAGAACTGGCCTTAGTACTGGCAATAACTCCCACTCGCTCAAAGTCCGCGAAATTGACTTCTTCAAAGGAAACCGAGTGACTACGATGAGGGTAGTTTTTGGCTTCTCTATCAGGCGGCCGCTTCACAATACCTTTCTTTAGGTCTTTCTTTTGAGTTACCCATTGCGATAGCAGTCGATCCGGCTTTTCCCAAATCAGCACCAAATGATCCACAGCATGCGTGACCGCCTGCACCACCTCCAGCCGCCTCCTCGAAGAGTAGTGGTAGTCGTACTCCTCCTTCAAATGCAGCACAAACTCTTCACTCCCAGTGCTGCACGTAATCCCCACTACCTTCGCTATCTCAATGTTCCGCTTTCGCCGATAGCTGCCTATGTGGCTGCGTACTTTCCTTGAGGTTGAAAATTGTCAAAGATGTGATCAGCAGTACGCGGGGTTGCAGCTTGCCCTTGCGATTGATCTTCCCCACAGATGCACTGAACAGCACTATCTCTAGGTGGAAGTTACCAGTGGGTACAAGCAACTTGAGCACTTTTCGGTTATTCGCCAGGTCCATGTGGTCCCGGTTTTCTTCCATCTATTAATAGCAGGCTATCTGAAGTGCTCGGGGGTTCATAACGGACTTGAGGACTAATATGTCTTTACAGCCGGGACTCAAGCCAATAGAAGTGCCGCTGTTTCCGGCTGCTCTGAAGCCTGCAGGACACATCTTTCCCAGGAGCAGGCCGGCTCGACTGCCCTCGGCCGGGAGAAGGCAGCAGTCCAGTCGAAGGACTGCTTCTAGGAGGGCAAACCCAGCGGAACAGAGTGAAAACGTGGGGCTGTCTGCTGCTTTGACCAGAGTATTGAGGCGGCTATTGGTAGAGCCTAGAGGAGTACTGGAGCCAAGGGCTGTTATAAGCAGTAGAATTGAAGGTGTATTGGCCCTCCACCGTATAGGCGACAATTCCGACTACCAAACACTACGAGAAATAAGTCTATGCTCCAGCTCTCTCAAGCCCAGCACCAGCAAAGACTCCACCGCAACTGCCTCGATTTCCCTCAGAACCAAGGCAATCCGGGCTGCCAGCACTCTCCCAAGGCCGCCCGCTGCCTCAGACCTAGTGGTGAGCTGCCAGAAACTGAGACTAGAGACTGATAGAGGCTCTTTTTCAAGGAGTAGAGCCAGGCCTGTGAGTTCTGTGAGGCCGGAAAGTGCGGTTATGAGGTCTGTTTCAGTGCCTAGAGCGGAGCTGCTGACTCGAGACACGCAGACGGACTTTAGAGAGGAAAGCCGGTTTTTGCTGTAAGTATATATAGCGGTTGATAGGCGAGTGTCTCGAATAGGACGGATTTAGGTCTGTATGCAGGGGAAGCCTCGATTTAGCCTATGTAGTTGTTGAGACCTGTGGTCTGAGTCACTGTCTTCCATTAACTGTGTTGTGTATCCGGCTATATCCTGACCCACTGTACAAGTGTTGTCCGCCACAAGGCATCACTGAATTCGCTCCTATTTCCACTAATTCGGTAAATCCGCCTATTTGTCCTGCATCCAGTCTCAAACTGCCCTCCATATCCCTCAATTCCCCCACTCCCCATAGATCAGTTAACACCCTCAACCCATAGACCAAGCCGAACCCCCTTCCAAACCCAGTCAAACCCCTCAGACTGGTAGCCATATGGAGCGCTAATAATTGTCGATTGCAGCATGCCCCACGAGCAGACCTTCTCAGCTATCGTAAACTCCACTCAGAAAGAACAGGCACAGTCTGTGTCCCAGCGACTGATCACAGAGCTGCTGGAGTCGAAGGCCTACAACCAGAGCGAAGTGCAGAACTGGACTGCGGAAGTGTCTGAAAAGGTAGCGCTGCAGTTGAAGGACATCAGCAGTTCCTTCAAGTACGCTGTGACCTGCGTCATCATGCAGAAGGGAGAAGCCGGCCTGCACATCAGCTCCACCTGCTTTTGGGACTCCAGCACTGATGGCAGCTTCTCCATCAAGTGGGAAAACGCCACAATGCACTGCATTCTGAACGTGTTCGCCTTAGTTCTTTAGGTAAGTCTAGCCTCGGCTATGCCTATATGCTGCATTCCTCCTTATCAGTTGCGGAAAGACTGTGGGGTTGTGAAGGGAAGTGGCTGAATAGGGCTTGAAGATGGGGAAGTCAGAGTCGATGGACTTGAATTGGCAGACTGCTTGCAGGAATCGACAAATCAGAGGGAAATTATGTCGCTGAAGCAGAGAAATCAATGCACAGTCCTATAGAAGGTGGAAAACACACTTAATTATTGAGTAATTAGGTGCAACTTTCACTTTATATAATTCATACGACTGCAACTCTCGCTACAGACAGCCTAATCCTCCCTAACCTACTCTACTTTCCCGCTTTCTGCCCACAGAAAGCGACGTCTTTCTCATAAATCCGCCGTAATACGTAGTGGGACTGGAGCCTATATGTGAGCGCAGTGGACTGCAGCGTCTATCCGCCCTCCAGTCCCTTTTCCTTATAATTTCCTCCGTTAAGTGCATCTTTTGCTCGTATGTCAGCACTAAGTTCTGGGCGGAAGGCGCATTTCGCAGGTTTTCCAGCAGGGAAAGACTGATATTGAGGGGCTGTTTGCAGAGAAGCGGTTTGTCACTACGTGGTTTCATAGTGACTTTGCCCAGTTTCTCCTGTTTTACCTGTTCTTTGAGCATTTGCTCCCTAGGACCTGGCTATTGCTTACCCTGTAACCAAGCGTGAAGGTCCATTCCTACGGATAAAATCGTCTTTTCGTAGGTTTTTTTATGGTATTCAGGCAGAAGTCTTCTGCCTGCTGACTGCGTCCTCATGCTTTCGCAGCCTTTCCCTGGGGAATTGCTGGGAAACTGACTCTGTATCACCTCGGTGAGTCTCTCAGTCTGAGTTTTTACTCCAAACCGCAGCACTGTGCCGATTTCCAGGTCCTTTTGCCTGGGTCTGAGGAGGAAAGCCGGAGTATGAGAGGCGGAAGTGTCCAGTAATGCCCTTTCTTGGGCACTTTCTTGCAGCCTTTCCAGTGTAGTCCTACAGCCCTGTACTCTTAACTTCGCCTCCCCCAGTAACTTCGCAGTAGGCGTGTTTTTAGGCCTACCGGGGACACTGGTGTTCAAGGCTAGCTGTATGTGCAGTACCTTGACCAGCTCTTGGTCCAGCCGTTGCTTGTACTTCAGTGCGAGTTCAGTCCTTTTGCTGTTTGCTTTGTCTGTGTGGCTGGCCTGCTCGCGGGTTGCTGCCAGCGCCCGCTGCTCCTGCACATACGAGTTGAACATTTATGTCTATTTCGCCTCGTCCAGACGGCGAATGGCAGCTCCGTAGTGCACTCTAGTCGGATCTACATGCTGCTTGCGGCCTGTTTCTTTAGGCGGGATGCTCTGGCCCCTAGCCACATAGGGACTTTTCCGGAACTTCTCAGCGACTCTCAGCAGAGCTTTGTGCTGTTCGCTTTGGGCGCCACTGGAGGCGGTACTGGTTTCGGACTCGATGGAGTGGACGGAGTTGGAGCGGTGTCGGTGCCTGTGTCTGCCAGGCTGCTTTCTTTCCTGCGGCTTCAGCTTCACCCTCGGAATTTGCGATTCTCTGACTACTGTTTCGCTGTACAAATCAGGAAAGGACACTTTGGAGTGCGAAGCGATTTCCGACAAACTCTGGATTTCCTGCATTTTCCGCCTAATCTGCTCAGAAACCTGCACCTTCTGCCCCACTATCGAAGCCTGGTGCTCATCAATAATCACATCGCGGACCTTGACCTGGCCCTCCAAGTGCTTGATGAACATTTCCTTCTGTCTGAGGAGGATTTCAGTGTGCTTTTCCTTGCGGTGCAGGTCCATGTTGCTCATGTTCATGATGTGCTGTTTGAGCATGGTTCTCAGTACTGCGAGGTTTTGGTCTCGGAGGTTGGCGCGTTCCCAGGACTGGGTGAGGCTGCTCCGCTTTCTTTCTAGGTCGTGGAAGCGGTCTGTTTCAGTCTCTACAGTATTGGAGTTGGCAGCCATAGTGCTGCTCAGTACGTCTATTTCCTCCTTCAGTTTGCGCACTGCAGCAGTGTCAGTTTGCGCTTTCGCACTTTTGGAGAGTTCCGTCTGCCTGGCAAAGAGGATGAAGCTGAGCTGCTCATTGCTCTGCTCCGCCTCAAACATGCGTTTCCGGCTCTTCGCTTCTTCCTGAAAGTGCGCATTCAGCTCCAATTGGTACTTCTCCAGACTCACAATGGGCGGCAAAGCGCCTTTGCTCTTGTTCTGCACTGCAGTCCTGAGTTCCGTCACTTCCTGCTTGAGCTTCGCAATGATGTCTGTGTACTTGGAGATGTGGTAGGACACGCTGAGGACGTTTCTGACGACGGAGGTTTTGATGTTCTTGGCTCGGTTGGCGTATTTCAGGGTGTTGTGGGTGTCTTCGTAGGCAGCTGGGTGCGGGGAAATGCAGGCCAACATCACAGTGCGGCAATTGCCGCCTAGAGAGTCCTTCAACAGACGTGTGAGTTTCGAGTCTCTATAGGGAATAAACACTTTCACTGCCTTTTCACTGCTTTCACAGAGTGCATTGATGCAGTTCCCCAGTGCTAACAAGGACCTGTTGATATTGGCGCCCTCGATCAGCCTTTGGCCTTTATTCTGCGTGTTCGCAGCTCGTTCCGAGCCAGCCAGGTCCACCAAGGATAGCTTGCCAATGGCGATTTCCGCCTCAGTGCCTGTGGCTTTGTCCTTGTGCTCGACCACTATTTGCAGGACTGCGTGGGACCTGGAGGAGGTTTCGTTGGCCAGAGTAGGCTCGGTCGTCCTTCTCTTGTTCCCGAGTCGGATTGCGTTGATCACTTGCTCCTGTGAGGACGCCACCATTTCCGACAGTCCAGCCACCAGCACTCCTTTAGTCGGGTCTTCACGAATGTCCAACGCCTCCGGCGCTGCATTGAGCAAGTCTCTGATGGTTTCGTTATAGATCTCCAAGTAGGACAACTTGAGCGTGTACTCCTTCTCTAGGCGCAGGTCTTCAATGCGGGTGAAGAGACGAGAGATGGAGTTGAGCATGAGGCCTGGGTGTTCAAAAGTGCCGAGCATGGAATAAGTCTTGCCTGCGCCTGTAGGGCCGTAGGCAAAAACAGTGGCGTTGTAGCCACTGAGCACGCCTTCCAATAGAAAGGAAGTGGTTTTCTCGAAGATGATCTGCTGAGTGGCCGTTGGCTGAAAGGCGAAATCGAAGGCATACTGCTTTTCTCTAGTGCGATTCACACGATAGGCCTCCGCTCCGTCTTGCACCGGGTCTTGAATCACCACTACCTTGTCCTCTAAGATCTGCACGATGCTGGGCAGGTCCTGGTCTTTTTCCTTCTTGGTATAAGGTCGACACCGAACCGCTACCAGTATATTGGCCTGTCCAGCCTGCAGCTGAGACACATATTCGTCTGTATCTGCCTCCTTGGCCTGAGGCTCGCCGGGTTCTGATCGAGGATGCGAGTGTCTCCCTGTCAAGTTATCAAAGGAGTCCCCGTGCCTATTCATTATAAAGCTCTACCGCAAGTGAATGCACCTAATGTCTCCAGCGCTTCTCATGGCCGTCCTGCGTATGCGGCTCCAAAAACCCTCTAAACCCTGGATTCCCCGCCACCGCCCAGCGCGCTCCATACCCTTCCCGTGTGCGTATCTCTAGCACTGGCTCATTGCCTGGCAGTTGGTGCATGTTAATCCACACGCAATTAGTGGCCAAGCGGGATAACAACTCGCCTGCGATTTCATTCTTGCGGGCTTCAGGGCCGGTCACTGTTCCCCAGAACCCTTCTGAACTGCGGTGAGCGTGCTTCGTTAGAGCTCGTGCACCTACTGTTAGGATGGAGTGCGAGCGGGGGTGGATCCGTTCTTCCTCACTTGTGTGCATGGAGTTGAATAGACTTTCCAGCAGGGAGTAAGGAGGGAGAGAGAAGTCGGACACACTGCCGACAGTCTCTCGCACACCTAGACAGGTAAGGAAGCCACGAGGACCCAGGGCCAGGACCAGTTCTTCCAACTTGGCCTTGCTGAGATTTGCTAGGGTCGCTGTCACTAGAGCAGTCAGAGCTGAGCAGCGGGCTACTTCCGTGAAGGTCGACTCAGTGGGAAATATCTGCAAAGGCTGGAAACTAACAGGGAAACTGCCAATTGCGGGCCATAGCGTCAGTATTTTCGCTACTTGAAGCAGCTGAGAACCCGCAGGATACCCCAAAAACTCATACGGCGGACCCACTATATTCATCGGTCCAGAGGCTTCCTCTAACAGCTGATGCAGGAATAGGGCGGTGAATCGAGATTGAATAGCCTCTGTAGGCTGGCTTAGGACGTCTCTGAGAACAGTGTAGAGGCTGGCTTCTAGGTTCATTATAGTGTGGTCTACTAGGCAGCTTCCGAAGGCGTATAAATGGCCGTTCGCAGCATTCTGAAGCTGGCGGCGGAGAAGGCCGCCTTGGGGGAAGACGTAGTCACCCAGGTGGTGAAAGCGCCCTTCCTGCGTGGTCCTGGCTCCGTCCCTCCTCCCTCCGAGAGCGAATTCGAAGGCAATGAACAACGACTCATGCTCGGCCGCGCCCAGCACATACGAGTAAACGACCCCAACGCCTCCCTCAAGCCAGACCGCTTCGGCAACTACCCAAACGAAGAAAGCACTGTGGGCGTTGCCCGCAATAGAGTGGAAATCGGAGGTCCAATGGCAGACGCAGGCATGCTCTTTGCCCGCTACCTCGGCTGTGCCTATCTCGACTTAGACTTTCAGAAGTATCGCATTGCGCGCATTGCGAAGGGCTTTCCAAGTCACATGCACAATGTGAGCAATTCTATGCACCTCACAGGGCGTGGGAGGTGGTATGTGGAGTTCGAGCACTTAGGTGGGTGGAAAGATATGATGGACGGGTCCAATATGGGCGCGGACCCTTTCACGAAGCTGGCAGCTGCTGGATTTGCTAACTCGCAGGCGGCTATTGCCTATTGCCACCAGTTCGGCTTTGGCTTTGAACTGGAAATCCCTAGAGGCCGCTACCAAACTCGCAAGAGCTATGCGGACAACTTCAAGTGGCGCGGACCAGATAGCAGCTAAGTCTTCGCCTTAATATGGGCAAATCAGCCTGTCCCATACCTTTGATCGCCTGCAACTCTCAGTCTATCAGCTAGTTCTCCCAATAGCAATAGTAAATGGCGCTCCATATGACTGCAGACTGCACTGCCTGGAGAGACTGGGTTTCTGGTGAGTCCTCCCGAGCTGTGTGGTTCTATCGTAGTATGAGCAGTCGCCAGCCTGTGAGATCAGGCAGGTGGAAGCAGCTAGTCAGCACACTCACCAGTCCTGACTACATGACCAACTACGACTACAACCGGACTAAAGTGGTGGGGTCGTGTTCCAAAGTCAAGCTGGCGAGTGACTATTTGTCGCATAGGGACCAATATCAGCATAGAGTGGAGAAAGTAATGACAAGAACCGGGTCTCTAGCGTCTATCAAGCCCGCCCGTGGAGTCCGTCTGAAAGGCCAAGACCCCACCGACGAAGAGTTAACCCAACTCCTAGTGCGTCTGAAGAACAGACCCACCCGGCAACTACAGCCTCTGCACCGCCCCAGAGACATGGCGACTCAGCTCAAGCAGGAGCGGGCCAAGCGCAGAGCGTTGGAAGAGCAGCTGGCTGCCCTGCAGCAGGCCTAATCAGTGGTACCTACGCTACTAGTCGTCCGCCCTTGGCAAGGCGGTCGCACACGATGGTGATGTGCTTCTTCAGCTTGGCGGTGGACTGGGGGAAACTCATGGGTGCTATTGAGGCTGCCGACTCCTTGGCATTCTTAGCCAGCGTCGTCCTCAGCAGCTGCGTCATCGCCGAGTTGACCAGTTCCTCCCACCCCGGCTCACAGTCCTGCACCTGCGCCGTCAAGTGCGCCTGCAGCGCCTCCGTATTCCCCTCATTGAGTTGAAATCTGGCCTTTATCAGTAGGTGCGTCAGAGCGATGGCGGCACTAAGGCGGTAGCCGCAGTTTATTTGAGTCATTTTGTTGGTTTCCACTTCTTCTGCCAGGACTAGGATTTTGGTGTTGAGGATTTGGAGGAGGAAGTCGAGGTTGTTGAGGGGTGCAGGGTTTTTGTCCTTGAAGCGGACGAGTAGACGCTTCTGGACCACTATATATTGCTGAGTCAGCTCCGCTAGAGCTGCTTCAGCCTCACGGATTGTCTTTCTCAGGTTGAAATGCTCGTCTATCAGACTAAACACATCCTGCAAAGGCAACGCCTCATCATACACCGTCATCTGTCCTACCGCCTGCAAGCGTCTGCTAAGTTCCTCAGCCCCAAGGAGCAAAGCATGAAAGTGACTTCCCTGGATTCTGAACCTGTCCCCAGACTTCCCTGAGATAATGGTAATACTGGATCCGTCGTAGTAGGTAAAGCTGAGAGCATTGCCACCTGCTAGGTCGAACTCTGGGAATAAATCAGGTAGAGAAGGAGACTGAGTGGCAGTTGCGAGGGTTATTTTGAAGTCTGCCTGGGCGCTGGGAGGGGTGGGCGCTGCAGCCTGCAGCAGAGGCAGGCGGAACTTCGCCTTAACTACCCTCAAATCTCGCTTTTCGCTGGTCAGCACTTCGTAGGAAGCGGTGAGCGTGACGTCCAGGCCGACAGGCGGAGTGTCCCGCTTAGCCAGGAAACTCATTTGGAACTGTAGAGGGGTGGCTCCGCCCACACTGTCCAGCACTACAGGGGAGTCCACGCAGGCGATATTGGGGGGACATTGGGCTAGAACACGGACTTGCTCAGCCCGTCCACCTGAGAATTTCAGTAATACTCGCACTGTGGTTATGATGGCGCCCTGGTCGTCGGCTATATGGTCCTCGATGTACTGGAAATCTCGACCTGGGTGGCTCGGCACAACCACTGATATGAGCAGCTTTTCTGTGGGTTCTTGTCTCTGCGCAACTTCCGCAGTGGAGCTCAACTGCGCCAATATGCGTTTGTAGTCCCTGTCCATTTCCGAGTAGTCCAAGGCCTTCGCAGACCCCACCATTTGATAAGGCGGTATGGTGGTTCCTAAGTACATTATGTCAATATTGCCAGTTTCACTGAGCGTGACGATTAAGCCCTGAGTGGACAGGTCCAGGACCTTGATAGCAATAGGGACATGTGGCAGTTTAGCTGCCCACGCCAGTGTATTGCCCCTATAGAGCAGGAGGTGCTGAGTAAAGGAGCCTATCAGTACCATCCTTTCCCCACGAAGCATATACGGTGCAAAGCAGCTGGGAGTGTAGTCCATTTTCTTCTGCGTGCGCAGTAGTCCATTCGAGTCCACAGCAAACACAGAGTGTTCTCCCAGGATTACAGACTCTTCCAAGGCCTTGATGTCCTGGGCGTATTCTCCTATGTTGGTCTGCCACTCTGAGGCGAAAGTCGCTTCTTGGCCTTGTTGGTACCTGTGGAATGCGTCTCTCAGTCGGCCGTATCGATAGCACTCCACTTGCATGTTTGCGTTGCAGACCAGGAAGTAGTCGCTTCCGGGAGAGTAGGTAATGGGCCCGGGCACTAAAAACCCTGGTAACTGCACAGCGAATGAGTAGGAGTCATACTCATAAAACCCCAAAGCGCCATCAGACGACTGAATACAGACAAAGTCTCTCCCTTGTCCTGAAGGACTCCCAAAGGGTCCAAACGCGAAGTTAAAGGCATTGCGCTGGAGTCGATGTTCATACACCAACTTCAACTCCATCAGTGTAACCGCATAGAAAGACAGCTTCCGAGGGTGCAACACTGCCACTGTCTTCGCAGAAGGTGAGAAATTGCCCGCTTCCACTTGCAGTATCGGGTCCATTTGCACTTCATGCAGCATGTCTTCGACTTTGAAAGTGCCTTGGCGAGGCTTGTAGACCCGCAGAACGCCTTGGATGCTGCCCAGGACTAGGAATTCTTCAGGGAGGAAGGTGAGGGAGCGCACGTCGAACTCTTCGTCTCGGCCAGCTTCAGCGCTCCACCATTCTCGCACCTCGAAGATGGACATTGCAGTTACTTATATGGAGGAACATTTGAGCTACGATAGGCTCATAGCCGCCCATCGCAGTCAGATCAACCCGCAGCCATTCCCTCCCAACACCCTCACCTTCGCCTTCGGCCTTCAGCGCTACGAGAAAATGGCCTTGGAATTGGCTCAATCCGAAGACGCTCTCCGCGAAAAAGTGCTGATTGAGGTGAATCTGGACTTCCAGCAAGCCTTCGCAATCGTGCAGTCCATCCAAAGTCTGCTGCCTGAACAGCTCATCCACGCACTTAGCACCCGCGAGTCGGACCGAATACGCGAATTGGCCAGTCGCTCGCTTGTACAAGTGGCGCTTGTAAAGGACGGTCGAGACTTTCTGCTGGAAAGCGGAGTAGTGGAGAAGGTAGCGGCGCTCTTCGACGACCGAGTGGAGGCAATCAAGGTGAACGCCTACAACTGCCTGCTGAACTTAAGCGTGGAAAGAGCAGGCTGTGAGGGCACAGTAGACGAGGGAGTGGTGGAAATTCTAGTGGACAAGTTGCTATCAGAGAAGTCGGATTCGGTCCTAGTTTTCACCTTGCGACTGATTAAACAGCTACTTGAAGTAGCAAATGGCCCTAAAAAGGCGCTCCAAACTGCGATTATTTCCCGACTTCGGAACCTTTTGTCCGGCAAAGACGCAGTTATCACCGAACTTGCAGCCTCCAATTTGAGCCAACTGTCCTTCTCCTACCCCGGCAAAGTGCGAGTGATTGAAGAGGACTGCGTAGTGCCCTTGGCGCAACTACTCGGCCATAGTGATGCTGAGGTCAGGGCTACGGCTACCCTGGCGCTTGGAAGTCTAACGATTGAGAAGGCTGCGAAGGTCATTCTGATTGAGCAGGACTATTTGGACCAAATTGCAGGGCTGCTGTATGACGAGTCCACTCAAGTCCGGTTGAATACAGTCCAACTGATCGCGAATTTGGCGGAACATCCGATTGCGAAGGCGAAATACCAGGAAAGTCTGGAGAAACTGAGGGAAATGCAGGCCTCGGACTCGACTCTAATACGCAAATTCGCGAAAAAGACCATTGGAGTGATCACTTGGCTGCCGTAAGTAGGTAAGATGGCCTATAATGTCGAAGGACTTGGACTTCAAGATCAACTTGGGCGCTCCCAGTGATGCGCAGCCTACTGCGCCGCAACCACAGCAGCCGCAGAGCAATAGTCCGTACGGAGACACTTTCCTGGCCAAAGCAGCTCACCCAGTAGCGTGCATCTTCCACCTCCTCTTCAAGACCTTAGCGCTCGTCAGGTGAGCCCTAGGCAGCTACATCTTACTCAACCTCTTCCTGAACAACTTCATCCTCACCTTCATTATCGTCATTCTCTTCTCTGCCTTTGACTTCTGGACTGTGCAGAATGTGACCGGGAGACTGCTGGTCGGACTCCGGTGGAACAACAGGATTAAGGAAGACGGCAGCGAAGAGTGGGTATTCGAAAGTTTAACGGACGATAGCAAGTTGAATGCTGTGGATACGTGGGTGTTTTGGCTGGCGCTGCTGGCTGCTCCCATCGTGTGGGTTATTTTCTTCGTGGCGAACATCCTCACTTTCAATGCTTTCTGGGCCATGTGCACGCTGGTGAACCTGATCCTGACCTCGTCCAATGTGGTGGGGTACTACAAGTGTCGCAAGGACCATAAGCAGAAGCTGAAGGGGTACTTGGGGCAGAATGCAGTCAAACTAGCAGCTAACATAGGCCTTTAGACAGCAGTACGTAGCCAATTCTGGTCTGTTGTAATAGACAGAAGCAGAGAAGTGGGACTTAGCTAGACAATTAAGCTGCGCTTGAGCTCCAACACCAGTACTTTCCTTATCCTCACCAAGTCACCTTCGCGCCACTTCACAGGCTGGTTGAGGGCGCAACAGCGCATGGTCCATAAGGTAGCAATGCCGCTGTCTTCCTTAGTGGTCGTGGGCACCTGCCCTGCAATGCTGCTATACTGCCGGCCACTTTGCCACTGTCCCAGCAGCCACTCCATGACTTGAAAGACCTCGTTGTTGCGGCTGTTCCCCACAGAGTCGTAGTAGTGAATCTGACCGAGCACAGGGTCGAGAAGCACACAACTCCAATGTCCGTCTTTCCACTCTATCGGTAGGACCACTTTCCCACCCTCTCCCTCCAACCCCGCCAATCTCAAGCAAGCCTGCAGCTTCCCGGCATCAAAGCACCTCACAGCGAACATTTCCTGCACAGTTTTCCACACGTAAGTCGTCCCTGCCTTCATTCCCGTTTCTCTCCCCAGCATCCTCACATACGCATTCACCACCTATCATCCCACTTACCTGTTCCTCGAGTCGCTTGCCTGCTTGTATGCACGCCACTTCCTTCACCAGTAGACCTGAAAGACCGAAGCGAGTCTGAGCATGCAGCACACTCGCAGCCGCCAAAGCCCTGTCTATAGGTCACTACTCCTCTGCTTCGTGGTAGTCAGCGGGACTCAGGTCGAGGGGAGAGCGCTTGCCTGGGTCTTTCGTCCCTGCGAGGGAGAGGAGCTCTGCGCGGCGAAGAACCGTGCGCAGAAGGTGCACTTTGGAAGAAAGAAGGGAAGACTGACGCTCTTCTCGAGCGGAAATCAGTGAACTGTACACCAGGTCTTCATTGGGCCTGGAGACTGGGTGCGATACAGCCTCTGATAAGGTCAAACGAGTCACTTTCCGCAGACAAGGCACTTCTTGCTGCGGAAACCGTCGCTTGCAAGGCACCAGCGTCCATAGCCAATTCATACTTCCTATTACTAGGCCGGATCAGCCATTTCTCATGGCCTTGAGTCGCTTCACCTGATGTTTTTCTCGGGATGCTATTGGTTCTGGACCCAAGTCTGTGTGCGAAGTGGGAATTCGGACTTGAGGTTGATGGATTCGAGGGTAGTCTAAAAATCGACTCTGGTTAAATAGAGATTTTCAGATGGTTTGGATGAGAGAAGTCTACAAATCAGTAAAATCTATGTCTCGGTTTTGCTAATAATCAGTGTTTTTGTGAAATTCCAATAAGACTGAAAATTGCGACTTAATTTTATTGATGTTAAAAAGAGGCAGTTGCGACTGAGAAAATAAGCTAAAGGCTTGCTTTAACAGCCATCAGAGAACTAGGGGTTGGGCTGGTCTAGCAAGCGCTGGACTACATCAGGCCGGAAGCTGTTCAGGAAGTCTCTCGTCTGTTCAACGTCGTCTTCATCCACGTCCATTTGCCGCATAGCCTCCGCGAAGTACTTCAAGTACAGGTCGAAATCAAAGTCACTGATGCCCATTCCCATATGGACTGTCCTCATCCTCGACCTGATATTCCTACTCAGTCCATTCAGAAAAACGGCTTTGACGGCTACTACCAGCTTCTGATATATGCGAGCTTTATCAGTGTAGTACTTGCTCAGTCTTGAATCTTTCATGATGTTTTCATACACATGGCGAATAACCCGGTCCAGCAAGTCTTTGGGGTACTTGGTCAGTTGCACTTTCATGACGATGCCGAATTCCTTCTTTAGCTCCTGGGACTCGCGCACTAGGCAGTCGAAGTGAGAACTCACTTCGGTGAGGCGCTGAGACACTAGTTCTTCCGAAAAGGTCTTCACGCGGCCTGAGTCGGCGAATTCGAGTTCGGGAGCGGCGGAGTGGAGGTGGAGCTGGTACAGCCGGTCACTCTGCTCGGACATATCACTGAGGTTGAGATAGGGCAAGAACTTCGACTTGAGGCGCGCCGACGCATCCATCTCATGCATGAGCGCCGAAACTCTCGCAGGCGTCAAACAGCGTCTCAGCAACGTGGGTGAATTCTTGTGAATCGACACTTTCGCTAGCGGCATATCCAGGAAATACAGCTTCCCATCCAGCGACTTGCACAAATACACTATCAACTCTTCGAGTCTTTCCTCGGGGGTCAGTGCATGTCCACACAACACATCTCGCAGAGTCTCGAGGAAGCGCTCGGCCTCCTCGGTCACTTTCTCCTTAGCCACATCGCTGTTTCGAATGGTATGTGAGGAGACGATGTAGCTGCTGTCCAGGGCAAGGCCTGTCGCGGACTCAAGTCGGAGTGGCTTTTTGGCAATAGGACGGAAGCCGCATCTAGGAGACAGGGCGTAGGCTTTGGTTCGCTTGGTCCTTCTCCATATCACAATGGTCTTCTTCACGCTGAAATCTTCCGGCCAAATGAACCTTTGCACTCGAGAATCAGACCCAATGGCGGGGAAGTACACCGCCAAATCCGCCTTATGGTGTATAATGAACTCCACCCGGTCCCTCGCAAACGTGATATACTTGGGGAAGTGCACTCCCCTCGGATTCAAGTTCTGCATCTTCTTGATCTTTTCCCCGGCCATCATCTCAAAGCTATGTCTCACCATGTCTCCCTTGCTCACTCGCAGAGTGCCACTAGCGTCACTGAACAGCAGTACCAACTGCCCGTCCCCATTTAGCAGTGTCTCCGGGATACGAAGTTGAAGCACTTGCGTCTGAGCCGCCTGCAGGAGATGTTCATAGATACTCAGAGGTTTGTTCATAGAAGCGATGAACGTTTCGAGTTTCTCCTGGTGACAACGCCGAGGGTCTGAGGACTGCGGGGTCAGGTCACCGCGGGTACTGGAGGAAGGCTTGGAACGAGGGTGGTGGCCTTTCGCTTGCATATTTACTGTAGCCAGTGCAAGTCAGGCGGAAGCCCAATGGAAATCCCTGCTAGTCCTAGGCTACTGGGCAGGAAGTAGGACTTTCCAGCCTTTGGGAGGTAACTTTGGATATAGTCCATTATTTAGCTCGGAGTAGACACTGATTAGAAGCAAGTCACTCACTGGGATAAAGGGAGAAAATCGTTCTAGCATGCGAAAAGCTGCTAATTAAGCTAGGAAAGCAGCGAGAATTCAGTATATCGATATTATAGCAATTGGAAGCCACTCCTCAACTAGCCTTTATATCCTTTCTCGAATGAACTCGACAAATACGCAAGGAAATTGCCTAACAGACACTAAAGACTTCATACAAGCCTCATACGAGACATCATGACTTCGCTTTCCTCATACAACCCTCTCAAGTTGGTTCGAAAAGTGCAGCTGTTCTGATAGTAAGTGAAGTGAGCGGACTGCTGGAAAGCCCTTTGATAGAGCTGCTCAGCCTATACCGGTCTGTTTAGGGCTGAGTAGAGGACTGCAAGGTGGGCGATGCATCGGTAGTAGCTGAGAACCTGGGGAAAATGAGTAGAATGGAGTTGAATGGAGAGAAGAAGTCGGGTTTCTGCTGGAGGGAAGTCATTAGAGTCCTGATACAGGCTTCCCAGGTTGAAAAGACACCAAGCGTATTGCAGACAATAGGGATAACAGGCCGAAAACAGGTCACAAGCACGAATATAGGCCAGCTTCGCCTCTTCCACCCTGTGTTCCGCCCCATAAAAGCCTGCTAACTGCCTCCAGCACTGAATCGCCATAAAGGAAGGCGCTTGGTCCAATTGACAGGCCCGCTGATAGAGTCGCTCCGACTCCTCCTCCCTGCCTGAAAGCATATGCGTCTGAATGCAAAGTCGCACATATTGGCAGTGAAAGTCGTCAGAAAGCAGCTTTTCCGACTACTCCTCCAGGACTGCATTCCTATGCAAGCGCTGGTCCAGCCCAGTGAACGTGCAAATGAGGGTGTAAAGGGCTCGATAGAGTTCGAGGTCGTGTGGATTTCGAGGCCAGGTACTGAGTGAGTGCTGGCATAGCACTGCTGCGCTTGTAGCAGCCGGTCTGGAAGTAGACTTCGGACATGGAGTTGCTCAGTCTGAGAAAGAGCTCCAAGCGGTCGAAACCGCGTAGTAGGTCTCTGCCTTGCTTTAGCACTCTTAGAGCTTCCTCGAGTCGGCCCTTTAGACTGGCGGTTTGTCCCGCTTCCAAGCCCTCTCCGGCTTCCCTTTCTGGGCGAGTTGGGAAAAGACACTGAAGTCGCTGAGCCCTATTTGTCCTTACCTGGGAAGCGGCGGCCTTGAGACTAGGCCCGAAGGTGCCCAGTTTCTTAGCATGCAAAGCCAATTCCAAAGCCACATCAGTTCTTCCCATCGCTTCTTGGCCTTGCGAGTATTTCTGCAGCTTCACTGCCCAGTCCTTCTGTCTTTCACCCTTCATATCCCAGAAAAGTATGTAAAAATTGCCCATTAGCGTCTCCGCTACAGGCAGCCGACAGTCCCCCATTTCCACATCAAGCAAACACCCAGTCGGTATCGAGTCTCACATATCCGACTCCTGCCGACTTAACTGGAAGTCTCGATCCAGCACCATTCGAACCAAATGACTGCGCAGTTCCTCCACGTCTTCCTGCATTGCTGCTGCCTGCATACAGCATTTCCTGGAAGCTTTGGTCCACTGTAGCGTGCATTGCTGTGCAGCTTTCACGTAGCTTTTGCTTGCCTAGTTCCCAGTTCCGCACATGGGTGTTTACGATTAGGGTCAGGTTGCTCATGCCTTTCGCATGAAGTCTCGGCGTTGGTGGTAGAGCGGCTCGTCGTCAGTGGTGCGTAGGAAAGAAAAGGCAGATATATCGTACAAAGTCGCCTTTTTGTGGATAAGAGTGAGAGAGTGTGATTCGGAGGTCCTCACTTTCTTCTTCCGCCCTATGAAGCCGAATACAGAGGCAGGCCGTTCGCATCCCCCTCTTCGCAGTGCAGGGATTCTGCCATATTAGTACTGGGCAGTGTGCAGCGACTGCAGTCTTTTGAATAAGTTGGAAGTGTATGGGATGTTTCCCATCTATATACTATAAGCAAATGCGAAAGCCAATTTTACCATAGTTTCCTAAGTCCATATATAAAAAGAATGTATCAATTTCCGGATCAATGCACTAATTTCGATTCACATCTATATGAACTAATCTTATTTCAGCCTCTCAAAGTCCTCTCCCAGCAGTAACTCCGCTCTTTCCTCTACATTCACCACTTCCTCCTCGTAATAATATGAAGCGGCCCAGCGCCACCTCTTCCTTCCTTTCCAGCGCCCGCACCTTCAACTGGCAAACCAGTCGAGCCGCCAACTCGCCTCAAGTGCTGCACGGACAGCTCTCCAAGCACGAACAGCACGAGGGAGGCTGGAGCGGCCTCAGTCTCAAGCCTGCTCAGGACCCCACTCGCAAGAGCGTCTCTTCCAGAGCCTGGGAAGAGTTCTTGTCCGCCAAAAGAACGACAGACCCCAGCTACCCCACGAAGCCAGAAGTCCAGAGAGCCACCTCCCCGCAGCGATACAGCACTGCAGCCAACCTGCAGGACCGCATCTCCTCCGCTGCCTTCCTAGACACAGTGGGAACCAGCACCAAGAGCGTCCAACTCAATGGGAGGACCATCTACCCAAATGCAACCAGTGCAGACAATGTGCTGAAGCAGGGCAGTTATGACAGTTATCGAGGCAGAACTGTGACTTCGGGGGAGGCTTCGCCGGTACCGAGGCGAATGAGAGCCTCCAATGATATCTCTAGAGAGCGCAATCGTAGTCAAATTGACACTCTTCCGGGTCCTGGCTACCGCGCTTCTTCGGTGGCTGCTTGTGTGTCTCCGACTCGTGTCAAGCCTGACTTCGAGTCTCACATCACTGAACTGCCGGGAACCTTAAAACGAGCCGAAGAAGCGACTTCCCCCTCTCGGACTGTGCACCCAGTCCACCGCAACACCGCCACCTCGACCGAAGCAGAGTACTACCTCGGTCCCTCGCCCACTCGCTCCGGCCCTCGCAACCTGCTCCGACCACAGCAGGAGTTCTCTTCCTTCCAGGAAGCCGCTCAAGCACATGGCCGCTACCACAACTACCCAGCTGCCAACCGTCTCATCCGGGAATCCACCAAGCGGGAGTCCTCACAAGGGAGAGCGCTGAAAGAGCGTCCAGCCTCTGTGAGGGACTTATTCAGCTCCAGCTTAGCCCTAGTTTGAGGAGGACTAGTTACAGTCTGCAAGTAGACTGTAAGAAATGGCTGCTGGGCTAGACCGTAGTCAGCTCGAAGCAGAACTCAGACTCCAGGTAGAGTGGGCCCGGGCTGTGGTCTTCGACCAGTCCGGGCAGGTCCTAGCCGCCACCCTCCAAGTAGACCCCGGCGAACTGCAGTAAGCCGCACCCAGGCCCTACCTCACAGCTCTAGACAGCAGAGACACCACTATTGGTGCGGGCTTCACTCTGGGTGGGGACCACTTTGATGTGCATCGCTTCCACCCGCCGCTAGTCTATGGACGGAGAGGAGGTCCTGACGAGGGAGAAGGCATAGCGCTCTGCAGGGCTCTAAAGGACGGAACACCTGTCTACGGCCTGATCACCTACAAACTGCCCATACTGTCCGCTAGAGCTGTGCCGCAGCTGATTGACTACATGCGACGCAACGGTAAGTTCCACTCAGTGGGCACAGTGGACATTCCCCTGCCTAGCTAGGTCTAATCAGGCTTCCCCATCCTCTGTCTCTACCAGAATAAGCAAACCAGCCCTCTGTACCTCTTCTCTTTCTAGCTTAGCCTAGGCGCTTTCCTCCACCCTCACCTCCGTAGTCCTCGCCAGCAGAGTACTGGTCCCTACACTGTTGCGCAGCACATCCGCCCCCTCTCTAGGCGTGACGCGCACAGCTAGGATGTTGTTAGGCTTCACAGCCTTGCCGATGGCCAGGTTGGGGTCGATTTGGCAGTTGCGCAGGAGTACCTCCACCCTGAAGTTGCGGTCCTTGGTCTTAGTCTGGCAGATCGTCAGTACCTCCTGCGCTACACTGGAAATAGCCAAATCCGCCGCACTCTCGCAGCTTCTGAGCATTTCAAAGGTCGCCTTCAGCTTCAACAGCTCCAAAGCGACTGTCTCGAGTGTCAAGTCTTGGTGCAGTCGGAACCAGGTTTCCTCTGTGTACTCCATTTCCTTCTCGGACAGGGAAATGAAGACCATCTTGAGTTCCTTAGGGTAGAGCTTGCAGCTGCGGGCGGACTGGCCGAAGCGCTTGAGCTCGGAGTAGGCTACGACGCCGTAGGTTTGGGCCAGGTAGTGCCACTGCTCGGCGGAAGCCACGTAGTAGTCTCGCTTTATCACGATTTTCGGCTTCAACAGGACGTTGAAGGGATTTTCCGGGTAGGTGACGAACACCTTCTGCACCTGAGGTGCATAGACTAGGTCAGTGGAGTCGATAGGGCCTGGGTGCAGTGTAGGTGGCGGGAAGCTCATAGTGAAGGAGTTGACGAAGGTCTCCCAGGCTCGCACCCACGTGGAGGAGATAACGTACCACTCCGACTCGCGCAGGTACTGACTGGGTCTGGGCGCCTTTATTTCACTGCGCATAGCTGCCAAGATCTCCCTTTCCTTGATCAGTCGCTGCTTTTCCACTTCCATTTATTAGCAATAGCGGACCATTGGGAGGCTGGCGTTGAGGCGCAGGGCTAGGGTGGAGTGGGGAGCGCTGCCTGGAAGTGGGGTTGAGAGTCACTGATAAGGCAGTTATGTGGGACTAATGTAACTGCTGTGGGCATAGAGTGCTATTTTACGACCTATTTTGAGTCCCTTTTTCCTCATTGTGACTATTGTCTCCTTTGTAGCTGCCTAAATACGCATATTATAGCTGTAAAACGTCCTATTCGATCTATTTCCTCAACAATGTGCAGTTTACATCATCATTCGACAGGCTAATAAGTCAATTACTGCCTACAGCCTTGGACGGAGTCTTATTAGTGACTTGTTTGAGTCGCAAATACTTCAAATAGAGCTCTTCCGAGGCCTTTTCCTTATTTTCCCTGCTTTTCCTATACACTTTTCGTCTCAAAACCGGCTTGTTTCCCTGTATCTGCGCAGCTTTTACTCGAGTAAGCATCCACCCGCCCATCCGTCCCTGCAGCCTCGGGGGAAACTGCTGCCCTCTCTCTTCCCTCTCACTGAAATCAGGCTCCAAAGTGCTGTCTTCCCTATCAGATTCAGGCAAATACCTGGTCTTTTTGATAGGGATGAGTCTGCGGGGCAGGGAGTAGCGGTGGATCATGTACCCCTCACTGGAAGTAGTGCCGTTGCAGTGCTTTTGGGCCGTATTTTGCATTAACACCACTTCCAGCACCTTTCCTTCGTCTCTTTCCCAGTTCTCCCCGGCTTCGACTGCCTTCGATATGGACTCTTTCCGCCTTTTCCTCAAATTCGGGCCTCGAATAGCGGGTCGAGAGGAAGAAACGGACTCAGGCAGGTCGCCTAGACAGATCGGCTCCAGGCCGTAGCTGGGGACCTGGGACAGCGAGGGGTTGCGCACTAGTTTGGACTTGCAGCGGGGAGGCAGGGTCACAGGCCAGTAGCCGAAAGGAGACTTGCAGCAGGAGCGACTGCGCTCGTGTAGAGACTGGGAAG